>Ga0209249_1003261_pt1 | contig 11886 bp, 10 predicted proteins | sample SaaInlV_200m_DNA_4_FD_184653 | JGI IMG/M metagenome (GOLD analysis project Ga0209249, IMG submission 184653) | Marine microbial communities from expanding oxygen minimum zones in the Saanich Inlet - SI037_S3LV_200m_DNA (SPAdes) (version 2) | ecosystem: Environmental > Aquatic > Marine >...
TATCGTGAAAAGAACAGTAAAGGCTGCTGTCAGGCTTGTATCGTCGAGATAGATGGCGAGCAGAAGTTCGCTTGCGCCACAAAACCAGTCGCAGGTATGAATGTAGTGGTAGATAGAAAGGATTTAAAGATTATCCGCAGGCAGCGATTGTTGGAGTACCGGAAAAAAATCAAGAATAGTATATCTTGTGAGTGATACTGTTTGAATGCAAAATATCGGTTTTCAAAAAAACTTTAAAAAAGAGTCTGTCTGAGTGAAGATATTTTATATAATTTTTTTAAAGATTATATTGAAATATTGAATAAAATATTCATCGATGATCCTATAGTTAAAAAAAATTAGCTATGGGATGATTTATTTAATGTTACTGAACAGGAAAATACATAATTATTTGTATTTTTGGGTAAAATGAATTGGTATATAATTTGCTGTTATTTTGGTAATGTTTCCATAAATCTTGGATATTTTTTTAAATAGTGTCCATCCAGAAATGAGGATTTTTGTTCAAGATCAAGGCATGCGAAAAAAATAACCACAGGCATATGTTTGATATTCCGAGGATTATTTTTTGAGCATAACGAAGATATTGGGCAAAAAGACCATTTCTGGATGGGCACTAACTAATCATGCAATGCAGGAGGTGAGTCGTGAGCCTGAAAGGACGCACAGCAGTAGTTACAGGTTCTGCACGCGGGATCGGTAGAGGTATTGCCCTTAAGTTGGCGGAAGAAGGGGCATCGGTGGTTGTTAACGGCACTACCCCGGACGCCATAGACGAAACGGTCAGGATGATAAAGGAGGAAAATGGAACCGCCATCGGTGTGACTGCGGATATCACTATAAAAACAGAAGTGGAAAGGATGATGGAAGAAACTGTGAACACCTTCGGCACTGTTGATATCCTTGTGAATAATGCAGGAACGCATAAAGATGCCATGATGGTAAATATGACTGAAGAGCAGTGGGATAATGTTATTGATGTTATGCTGAAAGGATCATTTTTCTGTACGCAGATTGCAGCAAAACATATGCGTAAAAACAAGTTTGGCAGGGTAATTACCATCTCTTCAGAGGGTGCCTGGTATGGAAACATAGGCATGGTAAATTATATAACAGCCAAAGCAGGACAATTTGGTTTCACCCTTACAGCGGCCAGGGAATTTGCCATGTGGTCCAGGAAAGAGGGGTGTGATATTACCTGCAACTGCATTACGCCAGGTTACAATGATACAAGGATAACACAGGCCGTTCCTGAAAAGATAGACAAAATGTTCCGCGATTCTATCGTAATGGGCAGGATAGCTGATTCCAAGGAAGATATCGGAGGTGTTGTCGCTTTTCTGTCTTCCGAAGAGGCATCGTATATTACAGGAGCAATTATTCCTGCCGGTGGTGGAGAACATCTGAGCGCACCGTATATTTCCTGAAACAAAGGAGGAACTCATGCTAAAGGGTAAAGTTGCAATAGTTACCGGCTCGGGTAATGGAGTCGGAAAGGGTATTGCTTTAAGACTGTCTCAAAAAGGGGCAGATATAGTTGTTAATGATATAGATGGGGCTGCTGCAAATGAAGTTGCAAAAATGATAAAAGAACAGGGGGGCAATGCCATTGCAGTCAAGGCAGATGTTTCAAAAAAATCCGAGGTTGAAATACTTGTCCAAACTACTGTTACAGAGTTCGGGCGGCTGGATATTCTTGTGAATAATGCCGGGGAATGCAAAGCAGCCTTACTTGAAGACATGACAGAGGAAGACTGGGACAGGGTGATAGATGTTGATCTGAAGGGAACCTTTTTATGCACTCAGGCAGCAGTCCCCCATATGCGCAAGGGGAAGTACGGCAGGGTCATAAACATATCTTCGCCGGATGCTTTAATCGGGGAAACAGGGATGGTTAATTTTATATCGGCAAAAGCAGGGGTTTTAGGTCTTACGATTTCAGTTGCAAAAGAATTTTCCCGATATATCAATGAAGAAGGCTGTGTTATGACATGTAACGCCGTGCTTGTGGGCTACAGCCCTACCAATATGACAGAGGAACTCTTTCCTGAACATGCACGGGATCACTTTGCAGATGTTGTTCCTTTGGGCCGGCCCGCTGACCCTGAAAAGGACGTGGGTAGTACTGTGGCTTTTTTGGCTTCAGAAAAAGCGAGCTACATCACCGGTGCAAAAATCCCTGTGACCGGGGGTTTGTTTGCATGTATATCATCTTACTAGAACTTATCTCAAAAATGTATCTATCTACCGATGGTTTTCTCCTCGGTAGATGCTTTGTCTTCGAACCCAATCTATTTTTTGAGATTGGTTATCATGAGACCCGGCTTATAAAATGAAGGGATCGTTATATGAAAGGAAAATACTTCGAAGAGGCCGATGTAGGTGAAAAACATAAAAGTTCAGGCCGCACAATAACAGAATCGGACATAGTCCTTTTTGCAGGCTTATCAGGTGACTACAGCCCACCCCATACTGATGACGAATTTTGTAAAACCACGCCCTTTAAGAAGAAAATAGCTCATGGATTGCTGACAACGTCAATTTCTTCAGGATTATTCACACGTACAGGAGTTTTTCAAGGGACCGGTCTGGCCCATATGGGAACCACAATAAAATACACGGCACCTGTTTATATCGGCGATACGCTGCACATAGAATTCACCGTAGGAGAAAAAGAGGAAATGGATGCAGAAAGAGGGTGGCTTCTCATTAATCTGGAAACCGTTAATCAGGACGGAAAGGTAGTTGCAAAAGAAAATATGAAGATGATGATAGCTCGAAAACCAACCTCTTCATGACAAGATCCTTTGCTTGTAGAGCTTGTCCAATGTTTTTAAACTTAGCCATTATTTATTTAGACTTTATAACGGATGTATCAAGAATTTCATTTTTTGAGAGTAATCTAAAGATATCTCCATTGTCATCTTTAAGTTGTGCTTATAGAATATCATAAAGGCAAATCCTTTCAGGAGGTTTTGCCTTTTTTGCATTTTAGCATGAAATGGGATATATATTAGAGAAACGAAAACGTTTTTTATGGTATTGTCATATTAGATAAAACATGTAACTAATTTGAAATATAATGCGACTTATAATTAATTGAACCGATTTCAAAAACACTTCTATCAACAGATAACACATCAATATGACCCGGTAGGCATTATTGTGGTTGGTTCTACGTGATTTTATAGTTAGTATCCAACAAGCATTCGAAAGGCTGCGTGGTTTTATGAGGTATGCAAGGAGAATTCTTGAAATATTAATTCTGATTCTGTTTTTTTCTGGAATTATGTCCCAGGGGCTGACTTCTGCTATTACTGTGAAAGAGGAAGAGGATCTGTCCAAGGAATTTCTTAAAGTTGTGATGAAACAGCTGAAGCTGGTAAATGATCCGATTATAGTTGATTATGTAAGTAAAGTCGGTGAAAAGATATTAAATGTTGTTCCAAAGCAGCCGTTTACCTATCATTTTTATGTTGTAGATGAAGATGTTTATAATGCATTTGCGGGGCCTGCAGGTCATGTGTTTATAAACCGAGGACTTTTGGAAGTGATGGAAAGTGAGGAGGAGCTTGCAGGTATATTAGGGCATGAAATATCTCATGTTTCATGCCGCCACATTTCTCAGAGGATTGACAGGTCAAAGAAAATCGGGATGGCTTCCCTCGCAGGTATTGCCGCCAGTATACTGTTAGGTGGTGGTAGTGAGGCGATACTTGGAACGTTTGCAGCAGGCCAGGCGATTTCACTCGCTTACAGTCGGGAGAATGAGATGCAGGCAGATCAAGTCGGTTTAAAATATCTTGAAAATGCAGGATATACCGGTGAAGGCCTGTTGAAGGTGTTAAATAAAATCAGAAGTAAACAGTGGTTTACTTCTGAGCAGATTCCTACATATCTAACGACCCATCCGGCAGTAGAGGAACGATTGGCTTATATAGGTATTAGTTTAAAGCAAGAGAATAAGGGAAGAAAAAAATCCCGGTTGGGAAAATATACCGAATTTGAAGTTGTTCGTTCAAGGCTTGTCGCTCTTTATGGAGAAGAGGATGGTGCTCTGGAAAAATTCAAGAAAATTGTAAGAGATAATCCTTTGGATCCGAAAGCAAATTACGCATATTCTCTTGCACTGGTTAGAACAGGTGACAGAAAATCCGCAATTAAATATATGAAGAAGGCATCTGAAAATGATGATTTTGCCATATATACCCGCAATGACCTTGGTAAAATATATTTTCTTGATGGCCAATATGAAGAAGCAGTAATTGCCCTTAAAAATACCGGGAGTAATATTCCTTATGATGTTTTAGGACATTTTTATCTTGGACGTGCTAACACAGAAACAGGTAGATATAAGGAGGCGGTTTCCATTCTCCAGGATCTGTTATTAAAAAAACCTGATTATCTTCAGGCAATGTATTATATTGGCGAAGCATATTGGAAACAAGGTTTGTTAGGGGATGCCCATTTTAATCTGGGTAAATATTATAAGGAGAAAAAAGATATAAGAACTGCTGTTTCTCACTTGAAAAGAGCATTAAAAAACACAACCGATCCTAAGAAAAAACAAAAGATTGAAAATATGCTGAAGAATATGAGATCCGTCAGGTAAAAATAATTATACCAACCGGTTAATGTCAAACCCATAATTTTAACCACTACGGTCAAAATGAGAAAACTGCATTGTAAAAGTTCCTCTTCCCTGTGATGCGGATCTCAGTGATGTGGAGTAACCGAACATTCGTGAAAGGGGCACAGTCGCTTTTATAGTTTTTATACCTTTGTTTGTTTCTACTGATTCTATTTTACCGGATCTGGAATTAATATCCCCTATTACATCTCCCGTAAAAGATTCTGGAAGAAAGATTTCAACCTCCATTACAGGTTCAAGAAGGTAAGGATTGCCTTTTGTAAGGGCTTCTTTGCAGGCCATGGATGCGCAGACAGTATATGCAAGTTCAGAGCTCAGAGAATCCTTGAATTTTCCTCCGGTCAAAACAGCCTTTACATCGGTTACCCGATACCCCATATGGGCACCGCTTTCAAGAGAATCCATTACTCCTTTCCTGATTGAAGCTATGAATTCCTCCGGGATTACATCTTCTGGAACTTTAGATTTGAAACTGTTTCCGGCCCCCCTTGGTTGTGGAATAATTTTAATGCTTACTTCGGCATACTGACGCTGTCCGGCCACTTCCCTGTCAAACTCAGTAGTAGCAGAACCTTCATTTTCTATTGCCTCCTTGTGAACAACCTGGGGCTTTCCTATATTGACGGTGGTTTTGAATTCACGTATCATCCTGCTGATAATCACCTCAAGGTGGAGCTCACCCATTCCTGAAAGAATTGTCTGGCCTGTATCCTCATCCTGTTTAACAACCAGGGTTGGATCCTCTGCAGTGAATTTTTTAAGAACCTGTTCTAATTTTTCCTGGTCAGCATGGGTTTTTGGTTCTATCGCAATTGAAATTACCGGTTCATAGAAATCCATATCTTCAAGCATTATCTGATTTTTTATATCACATAAGGTTTCCCCTGTAGAAGAGTCCTTAAGTCCTACAATGCCGACAATGCTTCCTGCGTCTGCTTCATCTATACGTTCTCTTTTGTTGGCATGCATCATCAGGATACGTGATAATTTTTCCTTTATTTTACGTGTAGGATTATAAACCTCCCCACCGGCTTTTATTTTCCCGCTGTAGATTCTGATAAATGACAGTTTTCGACCTTCAATCATTGATACTTTAAAAATCAGAGCTGCAAGGGGTGCATTTTTTCTGGCGGTACGATTCAGTACTTCTCCTGTTTCAGGATGTGTGCCCTGTATAGGGGGGACTTCAACCGGACTTGGAAGATAAAGGCTGATAGAATCCAGTAACGGTTGTATTCCCTTGTTTTTTAAAGCAGATCCACAGAGGATGGGGACAAGTTTCATTTCTATAGTTGCTTTGTGTATTGCGCTTTGGATACTTTTGACATCAATATGTTCTTCGGCAAGATAAGCATCCATGATATTGTCATCAACGTCTGCAAGAAGTTCTATAAGTTTGTCGTGATATTCCTGTGCCGTTTCAAGAAGGTTTGATGGTATCTCTTCAGTTGAGTAACTTTCACCAAGGGTGTCATCGTCCCATATAATTTGTTCCATATTTACAAGGTCTATGATACCTGAAAAATTGTCCTCACTGCCAATCGGGAGTTGGAGTATAAGGGGGGAGGCACCAAGCCTTTCTTCAATCATGGCCACCGTACCAAAAAAATCTGCCCCTATTCTGTCCATCTTGTTGACAAAGGCTATCTTGGGAACAAAATATTTGTCAGCCTGCCGCCATACTGTTTCCGATTGAGGTTCTACTCCTCCGACAGCACAGAAAACTCCGATTGCACCATCCAGAACCCTTAAAGATCGTTCAACTTCGATTGTAAAATCGACATGCCCTGGTGTATCAATGATTTGTATTTGGTTGTTTTTCCACTGACAGGTAGTAACTGCAGATGTTATTGTAATGCCGCGCTCCTGTTCGTCTGGCATCCAGTCCATTACTGCTTCACCATCATGTACTTCACCAATTTTATGGGAACGGCCGGTATAGTAAAGGATACGTTCCGTTACGGTCGTTTTTCCTGCATCAATGTGGGCAATAATTCCGATGTTGCGTATATTTTCAATATTGATTTTATTTGTCATCTTACTATCAGCATATTAGTTTTAAAAGGATTGCGGAGTTCGACATGTCCGGCCAGTGTATCGGCTTCATGCCCGTCTATCAGTATTTTAACCCTGTCAATTGTTGAAATATTAAGAGCAAGTGAATTTACGATTGAAAAAACTGTTAAAAATTCTGATGCTCCACCACCCGGATGATTTTCAGAAAGCGCCTTTGAGAAATCAACGAAAGCGGTCCCGTCCTCAGTTATATATAAAGCATTTAAGGTCGTATTTTTTGGTATTGTTCTTACAAATTCACCTTTTGGCCCGTTTATCAAAGCTTTAATGATTTTCTTAGCAAAGTCAACAGCATCGGCAGAATGTACAAGGACAGTTTCTTCTGCAGCGAGAAAGGTGTTTTCCCTGTTTGAAAAATATAAATATATAATGGACTTTATAGAATTATGCAGGTCTGCCGTTTGCATATTTTCATTTCTTTTTTCCGGAGATGAACCCTTCTGCAGAATTCCGCTGAAGGGTGAATGGAAAAAGAACAGATATGTCAATACACCCGCAACAATTATTAATGTTGTATATGAAGATTTTCGCCTTCTTTTCATAATACTTTACAAGTCCAACAATTATTGACAGTAAAACCTATATCAAAAATACAGGTCCGATGGCTGTTTATCTGTCGATCCAAAATACTCGCACACTGCGTGTATGCTGTGCTCTCTCATTGCGAGATGTCTTGCCCGCGCCCCAATCTGTTTTTTTGAGATCGGTTATATTAAATCATATTTGACAATCTTCAAATTTATTATTTTTCCCCGAGAATAATATTCGCAAATTATTATTTCTAAATTATTATTTCTAAATTATTATCCTATGATGATTAAATCAATAGGTTTTGGCAAATCGTATTTAAGACTATATGACCCTTATGTCAAGAAAAGATAGGTAATATCATTCATGGAGTCGTAAATTCCTATATGACGGGACTATTTCATTATAGTGTTTAATCTGGTTTTTGTATAAATAGATGTATATCTTCTTAGCTTGCCGGGTGTACTTCTTGTATGTGCTCCGTTAAGGCCGTGTTGTATGGGGCATGGGTCATACTTTTCGAGTTTATCAACATTATATTTAAATGATTTATTTATAATAAAATGATTTTATTAAAAGATTCACTTGGAAATGATATCATGTCATGTTAAACAAGATTTTATTTGCTGAAATACAGCACTATTAATAACGATATTATTTTATTTGTGCCTTAAACCCAGCTATGACGTGGCTAAAGTGTTATGATGTCTGGGCAGAAGTTAATCATCGAGTATACTTATTACGGAAGTATCAATAATGGAAACAAAAAAAAATAAAGAACCTGAACTTATAGCTGACAGGCAGGCCCTGCTTAGAACCTTTATAACACCTGAAAGGGAAGAAGCCAGAGCTACACTTCTTAAATATATGGAACAGGTATTGTTTGGACTGCATGATTTCCTGATACAACATGTAGGCATAACACAGGAAAAAAGCCTAATGGAATTATCAGTTTATTTCCAGGACAGCAATATCAGCAAAAATCCTGAAAAGAAGCTGGCGGATGTTATCAAGGATCTTATTGATGATATTGCCCCCCATGCGGTCAATGTTGCTTCTCCTTATTTTATTGGCCATATGACGTCAGCTATTCCTTTTTTTATGGTTCATCTTAAAACAATTGTGGCTGCTCTTAACCAGAATGTAGTAAAACTGGAAACTTCAAAGGTTGTTTCAGTCGTGGAGAAGCAGGTTCTGGCAAAAATTCACAAGCTGGTATACAGAAAACCGGAAGAATTTTACGAGGAACATATACAGAATACCTATACAACATTAGGAGCCTTTGTAGAAGGCGGGACATCTGCAAACCTGACCGCTCTCTGGGTTGCAAGGAATATAGTTTTTGCACCTAAAGGTGATTTTTTAGGTATTGAGAGTGAAGGACTGCAAGCTGCTTACAAAGCTTATGGTGTGGAAAGATGTGTTGTTCTGGTATCAAGACGAGGTCATTACTCGTTAAGAAAAGCCGGAGGGCTTTTAGGTATAGGCAATCAGAATATTATTCCAATAAATGTTGATGCGAAACATAGAATTGACCTTGAATGTTTGAGCCAGACTATAAAAGATATAAAAAAAGAAGGGAAGACAAAAATAATTGCCGTAATCGGTATCGCAGGAACTACTGAGACCGGTACGGTTGATCCTTTGGAAAAGATGGCGGAAATCTGTTCTGAAAATGGTATCCATTTCCATGTAGATGCGGCATTTGGCGGTCCTGTACTTATGTCGGACAAATACAAGAACCTTCTTGCAGGAATTGAACTTGCTGATTCAGTAGCCATTGACGGGCATAAACAGTTTTATATGCCCATGAGTTGCGGTATGGTGTATTTCAAAAGTCCGACAATCATGGATGCCATAGAGTATCATGCAAACTATGTGATCAGACCGGGTTCTGTTGACCTGGGAAGTAAAACCTTTTCAGGCTCAAGGGAAGCAAACTCTTTGATCCTTGACAGTGCTTTGAAGATAATGGGGAGTAACGGGTATGCATTACTGATAAATCACGGGATAGAACTGGCCCGGAGATTTGCAGACGAAATTAACAAAAGAACGATGTTTCAGCTTGTTACGACTCCCATGCTTAATATACTTACATATCGTGTCTGCCCACCGGAATACATGAAAGACCTATCATCCGGTGAGCCTGAAAATAAACGGTCTACTAATAAAAAGCTTAATGAAATAAACAGGGATGTTCAAAGAATCCAGAGAGAAGCAGGGAAAAGTTTCGTTTCAAGAACCTTATTATTTGAGGGAAACAATTCCGAAGACCGGGTTGTTGTTTTGCGATGCGTTATAATGAATCCTCTTACTGATATGAAGATAATCAAAGAAATTCTTGATGAGCAGGAAGCAATTTATAAAGATATTGTATTTGAACAGGAAAACTCATAATAAGAATTAAGATTACGGTGTAAATCCAGATATGGCTGTATTTACTGCTTTATAGTTTTAGCCATCCGCTTTACTTTTACTGAGCTCTTAGATAAAGCTTTTTTATCTCACTTTACGCAGGATTTGAGCTGAAAAACATTTGCAGTCTAATGAAGGGTATATAAATTTTATCACTCCCATCTGCATGATATGTCTTCCAGTATTTAAGTAAGTTGATAATTTCATCGGAAAGTGTTTTATGATCATCTTCAGTTCTTCTTCGATATGATTGGGTGTTTTTCAAAAAAGTTCTATGCTCTAAAGTATGGGCGTTGTATGCAGGGTATTTAAACTTTCGTAATATTTTTTCTTCTTCGGAAAAATGCCTGCTGAAAATATTATTCATTTCGGCTATAATCTCGAAAAATATTTCAGGTTCTGACTTTTTTATAGCTTCAATAGTTTTTTTTATCTTATAATCAAGACTATTTTGAAGCTCTTCAAATTCACTGATTTTGTCTTTGTAATCCTTGTTGATTTTTATCTTATTCATAATTAAAATACCATCATATTTTAAAGGTTGTTTTTTGATAAGTCAGGCTAATACCGAATTGCCTTGCTTGAATTTTTTACATGTTTAAATTATAATCTATTTATTTAAGGATATCCACTTTTTTATCGCAGGAACAATATTTTTGCTCCAGTCATTTGATACTCTTTTCTTTATGAATTCCTTATAAAGGCTGTCAATAAGTTTTGTAATCTTTTCAAAAAGGAAAATTTTTTCGATTACGACACCTTCAATGTCCTGTTTTTTTTCTATAGGTCCTGTTTCCGGTGTTTTCAGGCTTGAAATATTTAGGCTTTCACCTTTTATATTAAAGCTCCATTCCTGACTTCCTGTTTTATATGACAAATTGATTTCAGTTACCACAGCACCTTTTTTAAGTGATAGTATACCTTCTTCAAGCCCCGCATCATTTCCCTTAATTGTGATGCTTTCAACGGCATCATGTACTTTGTTTTCAAGAACAATACGATTTCCAATAACAAGGGAAACAGGATCTTGTTGAAGACTGTTTATGAGTTCAATGTCATTTTCAATAATGTACCAGAGCCATGTCAGAAATTCATGCCCCAGAAATTTATATCTATTATATGAAATAGAAATATCAAGCATAGGTTACACCGTAAATACAGTTGGAGAACTTTTTGTCAGACCATCACGATCTACATCTGATATATCAGACATAAGATCTGCTGACGTAAATGGGAATATCCTTATAAGAGACAGCTTGAACGATTTTTTAAATAATGTTTCAAGCTCTTCGTTAGCACTTTTCAGGTTTGAAAAAAACCACAGTGTACCTTCTTCATAGCTCCAGACAATATCATAAATATTTGGTGTTGCCGGAATCCGAAGGCAAAGTTGATTTGTAACATAATCTTTTATCTCTTTTTTTTCATTACGAGACAGATATTCAAGCCCTGTTTCTTTGAGTCGTTTTGACATTTCCTGATTGTAATGTTTCTTTATAACTTTTGTAGGTATATTCTTTTTATCAACTCTTAGAGCAAAAATCAGGTGAGAACCGATCACAAAAGAAGAACCTTCAAAATCAGGCAGGTATGGATTTTCAAAAGATGTCCAGCCGACTATCTGCTCGGCGGGGTGATTGTCAATTTCCTTTATGGAATTTTTTATAAGTTCGTTATATATTGATTCAAGAATCGGTTTTTCCAGTTTGCCTTTAACCATATAACGAGTTATGGATGCAGTTGGTGATAATAAACCCATGAGTTACACTCCAAAATTTGACTGAAGAAATAAACGAAAACAGATTAAAAAGAATATGTCTTATTAGAATGTTGACGGATACGGATCAAGTATATAGCCTGTTTAAAAAGTGGTTACAAGATATTTTTTTTATGATAATTAATAGATCTTTTTACTAAAAAATATCCCTTAAACTATACAAAATCAGAGTTCATATTATGGGAGCTTATATTTTTTAACAAGGTGTTACTATTTTGAAAAAACAAATAAAGTTGGCCTCAATCAGGATAATTTACATACAATAAAAGTTAAAATTTAAATATATTAAGGTGTATATGGAAGAAAAACTGATAAAGAAGATTAATCTTGAAAATAGCCTGGAAGTAGAATTTTTCGATGCATCAAAAAAACTTATGCCAGACAGATGGTATATTTGCCTTATATTAAAGATGAATATACCTGTGGAGGATAGTATAAG
>Ga0209249_1003265_pt1 | contig 11873 bp, 9 predicted proteins | sample SaaInlV_200m_DNA_4_FD_184653 | JGI IMG/M metagenome (GOLD analysis project Ga0209249, IMG submission 184653) | Marine microbial communities from expanding oxygen minimum zones in the Saanich Inlet - SI037_S3LV_200m_DNA (SPAdes) (version 2) | ecosystem: Environmental > Aquatic > Marine >...
CTTAAACGTCAGCGCATAAAGCTTAATATGGGGATTCGCGCGATACTTGAAACACATTCAAAGCTCCTTGATTTGGATGAAGAAAGTGTAATAAAATCATGTGAAGAAGATTCAAAGGTAAAATATTTAAAAATTTAAAAAAATTGATTGTTCAATCTGAATAATTATCGTAAAAAGGGAATGATAAAGATTAGAAATAAAAAGTTTTAGTTTCTAATGCTTCACCGGTTTCCAGTCAACTCAATGTAATACAATTTCATCGTTTTTTATTATTAAAAAAATAGGAGTAACATATGGCAAAAATTGATGCTTTTTTTAAATTGATGCATGAACAAGGTGCCTCTGACCTTCATCTTGTTTCCGGCCAGCCGCCTGCGTTAAGAATCAGGGGTGAAATGGAAAGGATCAAGTATAAAGTGCTTGAAAATGATGATCTGAAAGCCATGCTGTATGAAATTACTCCAGAGCATAAAGTAAAGGAGTTCGAAGAAACAGGTGATTCTGATTTCGGGTATGAGATACCGGGGCTTGCAAGGTACCGTGCAAACTATTTTATGCAGAAATACGGTGTGGCAGCTGTGTTCAGGGAAATTCCAAGTACTATTTTGACAGCTGAACAACTGGGACTTCCACAGGTAATTTCAAAACTGGCAACACTGCCCAGAGGTCTGGTGCTTGTAACCGGTCCTACCGGTAGCGGAAAGTCAACAACACTGGCTGCAATTATTGATCAGGCAAACCGCACAAGAAAAGATCATATTATTACTGTTGAGGATCCTGTTGAATTTGTTCATGTGAGTCAGGCCTGTATTGTTAACCATCGTGAAGTCGGGCTTCACACAAAGTCTTTTACTGCAGCACTGAAAGGTGCACTTCGTGAGGATCCTGATATTATTCTTGTTGGTGAGATGAGGGACCTTGAAACAATTTCTCTTGCTATTGAAGCGGCATCTACCGGTCATCTGGTTTTTGGTACTCTGCATACATCGAGCGCAGCAAAAACTGTTGACAGGGTTATAGAAGTTTTCCCCGCAAGCGAACAATCCCAGATACGATCTACTCTTTCCGATGGACTCAGAGCTGTTATTGCGCAGGTTCTGTTTAAAAGAATTGACAAAAAAGGCCGTGCACCAGCGCTTGAGATTCTGATTGCAAACTCTGCAGTTAGAAACCTTATAAGAGAAGGTAAAAGCTATCAGATACCCTCAATGATACAGACAGGTAAAAAATACGGGATGCAACTCCTTGATGATGCCATTATGGAACTTTTCAACAAAGGGTGGATAAGTGCTGAAGAAGCATATGCCAAGTCGAATGAGAAGGCAAAATTCAGGGCATTTCTTAAGGCACCGCCTACAGATTTTACAGAGGCATAAGATGATGGCGTTGTAAAAAGCTCCATCTACTGCGCTATAGCGGTTGTTCAGAAGTTCGACATACTCTGTATGCCTTGTATATGAAGATTTTTACTTAGCCATCGGTTAAACTTTTTGCGAGTTTATCAAGATTAATGAGGTAGAATCATGAAAAAACAGGAAGTCGATCATATATTATCAAGGATGCTGGATTCCCATAATAATGTATCCGACCTTAACATAACTGTGGGGAAATCTTTTCAGGTTGAAAGTTCGGGACAGCTCGTCAGCGTGGATCTTGAGCCTGAGTTCAAGAACCTTACACCGTACCAAACTGAAATGTTTGCATTGAATCTCGTTAATCAGGACCGTCGCCTTTCTCAAATCCTTATAGAAGAAGGTTCATGCGACATGTCGTATAGCCTGGCCGGCAAAGCCCGTTTCAGGGTAAACGTATTTTCCCAGCTTGGCAATTATTCAATTATATTAAGAAAACTTGAGACAACAATACCGACTATTGAAGACCTGGCCCTCCCTGAAGTGTTCTTCAACATTGCTGAGGAAAAAAACGGAATAATTTTTGTAACAGGTGCAACCGGATCGGGTAAATCCACATCTCTTGCCGCAGTATTAAATCAAATGAATGAAAACAAGTCTGTGCATATAATAACCCTTGAGGATCCCATCGAATTCCAGCACCCTCATAAAAAAGCCACCTTTAACCAGAGAGAGCTTGGGGGAGATTTTGATTCTTTTGCCAGCGGACTCAGGGCAGCTTTAAGGCAGGCTCCGAAAGTCATACTTGTTGGTGAGATGCGTGACAGAGAAACAGTTGAAATTGGCTTAAGTGCTGCTGAAACAGGCCACCTGGTTGTCTCAACCCTTCATACTGTTGATGCAGGACAGACTATCAACCGTATACTTGGTATGTTTAACACAGAAGAGGAAAATCAGATCAGGATTCGTCTTGCAGATACTGTGAGGTGGATCGTTTGTCAGAGACTTCTTCCCAGGGTCGGTGGAGGCAGAGCTGCCGCATTCGAAATCATGGGCAGTAATCTAAGGGTAAAAGATGCTATACTTCAGGGTGAATCAGAGGGAAAGACCTTTTATGAAATAATGCAGCAGAGCAAGGCTTTTGGAATGACTCCGTTTGATGACTATATTATCCATCTATATGAAAATGGCAGTATAACTGAGGAAACAGCTATGGCCTACGCTTCGAGAAAAGGAGAGGTCGGCAGAGGTATGGATAAGGTGAAAAGTTCCAGAGGAGAAGCCACTACAGATATCGAAGAACTTGAAATTGATATGGGCTACGGGAAACATAAAAAATAAGTGCCTGAAAATTTGCGGGTTTATCAATTCGTTTATAATATTTCGGAAAGAGGAGTTATTTAAATAAAATGGAAATTATATGTGATGAATGCAAAAGCAAATTCAAGATTCCTGACGAAAAAATACCCGAGGGTAAAACGACAACATTAAAATGTCCAAAATGTAAAGGTAAGATATCAATAACCCCTCCCCAGAAAAACGAAAATAATGAACCTGAAGCTTTAGAAGAGGATAACAGCGCTTTTGGGTTTGATGTAGATTCATCGGATGATGGTGAAGATTCATATGATGCTGATGAAAAACCTTTTGATTTTATTGAAGAGGAAGGTAAAACAGCACTTCTTTGTGAATCAGACGGGGGAATAGTAAAGAATGCTGTTTCTGTTCTGGAAAGAATGGAATATCATGTTACTGTTCCTGAGAACATCCGTGAAGCATTAAAGACTATGCGATACCATTCCTATGACTTGGTAATCGTAAATGAGAATTTTAATACAAGAAACCTGGATTCAAACGGTATACTTGTTTATCTTGAGCGTCTTAACATGGCTCTTCGCCGTAATATATTTGTGGCTATGTTGAGTGAAAGGTTTAGGACAAATGATAATATGGTGGCGTTTAACAAGAGCGTTAATATAATAATAAACATGAAAGATATGGATAAGTTTGATCGAATACTGTCCCAGGGCATTTCTGAACATGTTATGTTTTACAGGGTTTACAAGGAAACGCTTAAAAGCGCTGGAAAAGCATAATATAGTTTATAGCCTGTGGTATTTGATTGGCAGATCAGATTTTTTCAAATTTTATTCTTAAATAAGGCTGCTTCGAATTTACCGTTATAATTTGAAGCAGCTTTATTGCTTTTAAACAATCGTTAAATATGGATAATACTGATTATAAATATACATGTATTGATTATCGAACAGAGATGATACTTCTGGGTCTTAACAGGCGGTTAAACGAGGAAGGTCTTTCCGAAGTGGAAAGAAAGGTTATTATAGAAGAGATCAAAAAGCTTGAGTCCAAGCTGGGTATGGATTGACATTACTATAGGTAAGACTTTCGGATCTCTGGAAAACACAGCTATAATCCATGCATTCCAAGAGATATATTATTTTTCCAATTCCCTGAAAGATTGATCTTATGATGGGTTGTTAATTCTCAATGGACTGGCTCAATAATCTGGCATATGTAACATGAAAAAAACTGGTTCTATTATGGGAACAAGGACAATTAAAATATCAGACGACCTGTATCTAATAATGCTTCTGCCGCCAATACCCGGCTTTAACGATTTTATCGGCTCGTGGTTGTATAAAGGTGAGATTACATATCTTGTTGATGTGGGGCCGGCGGTTACTTCAGGTGGTCTGGCGGAGGCTCTAAAAGAGCTTGGAGTGTATCATCTTGACTATATATTCATTACACATATACATATTGATCATGCAGGTGGTATTGGTGATTTTATAAATCATTTTCCTGAAACACAGGTAGTATGTCATAAATCAGGAATTTCGCATCTTGCAGATCCGGAACGTTTATGGGAAGGATCGGTAAAGACACTTGGTGATATTGCTGTTGCCTATGAGAAGATGAAACCGGTTCATTCAGAACTTCTTGTTGATGCGGAAAATTTTAGTTCGGACCATATAACACCGATTATTACTCCGGGGCATTCACCTCACCATGTAAGCTATCTAACGGGAAAATATTTATTTGCAGGAGAAACCGGTGGTGTTCTTTTTTCTTTTCCCTCTGGAGATTACCTGCGTCCTGCAACTCCGCCAAAGTTTTATCTGGATATTGCCATAAAAAGCCTGGATACTCTCATTGATGTTAAACCATATTTTATATGTTACGGACATTTTGGTATTAAAGAAAATGCTGTTGAATTGCTATTAAGGCACCGGAAACAGATTTTTTTCTGGGAAAAAGTCATAATAGAAGAAATGGTGAATTATGATAAGGAGGATTTTATCGAAAATTGTATAAAACGACTTATTGCTGAAGACATTAATATGGCCGGATTTGACAGTTTAAATAAGAATATGCAGAACAGAGAACTTGATTTTATAAAAAACAGTATCAAAGGTTTTGCAGGACATATTCAACGTAAATAGGTATTAACCCCGATTAAATATTATTGCTGATAATTTTAAGGCCTTCGAGGGTCAAGTCCGGTTCAATAGATTCAATAGTGCCTGAAATATTTTTTATAATTTCGGCAAGCCCCCCTGTGGCGATAATTTTCGGGTTTGAACCCATTTCTTCGGACATTCGCTTTACCATACCATCTACAAGAGATGCACATCCATAAATAATACCAGACTTTATACTGCTTAAGGTATCTCTCCCAATTACCTTTTCGGGAGGTGTCATAAGATCGACACGGGGAAGCTTGGATGCCTTCATAAAGAGTGCATCCGCTGAGATCATAATTCCAGGTGTAATTGCACCACCTATATATTCGCCTTTTGATGAAATAGCATCAAAGGTTGTTGCCGTTCCGAAATCAATTACTATAAGGCTGGTTTTATATTTCTCATATGCAGCTATTGAATTTACGATTCTATCGGCTCCAACTTCGTCGGGGTTTGTATATAGTATCGGCATGTTGGCAGATGATTTTGCATCAACCCAAATAGGTGCATGCGAAAAATATTTTTTGCAGAATAAATCAAGAGCTGCGGCAACAGGCGGTACTACAGAAGATATAACAGTCTTCTTTATATCTATCATGTTGATACCGCTCCCTGTAATAAGATTACTCGCAAGAACTCCGAATTCGTCAGCAGTCCTGTTTCTTTCGGTGCGAATCCGCCAGTCTTTTATCAGATTGTCACCGTCAAAAACTCCTATTACCATATTGGTATTTCCGACATCGATTACAAGCAGCATATGATTTTATCCTTTTATTGACAAAAGTTCCTTGAGAGAGAAACCTTATTCAACGTTCCTTAAGGCATCAATGACTTTAACAGTTGCAAAAGTGTTTGCAACATCATGAACCCTAACTATATCGGCACCATTTAGAATACCTGCAGATATTGTTGCCTGTGTGCCGGTTTCAACAACCTGTTGGTCCGGACTCAATTCCTTTTCAGAATCCTTTTTAAGAATAGTTCTTATGAAAGCCTTTCTTGAAGGGCCAATAAGAACCGGACAACCCATATCTTTGAATTTGTATATCTGTTTTATAAGTTTTAGATTGTGTTCAATAGTCTTACCGAATCCTATACCCGGATCGATAATAATATTAGACCTTAAAACGCCTTTTGTCTCAGCATCAGATATGGCATTTTCAAGGAACTCTTTAATTTCACCAACCAGGTCTCGGTATTCAGGTGAAACCTGCATAGTTTTTGGCGTTCCTTTCATATGCATGATAATCACCGGTACTTTATATTTTGCAGCAATTTCAGCCATTCCCGGATCCAGCCTGAATGCACTCACGTCATTTATAATCGAAGCACCAGCTTCTAAGGCCTTTTTTGCTACTTCGGCTTTTGTTGTATCTATGGAAATTGGAACGGAAACATGATTTGCAATCTCTTCGATTACAGGTAATACGCGCATGATCTCTTTATCACTAGAAACAGGTTCGGAAAAGGGGCGGGTTGACTCTCCACCGATATCGATAATATCAGCACCGGCTTCTACCATTTTCCGGGCATGGAGAACAGCTGTATCTTTCTTTATAAAAGATCCTCCGTCTGAAAATGAATCAGGAGTAATATTCAGGATTCCCATTATGCATGTGCGTTTTCCGAATTCAAGAGTATGGTTTTTCCATGAAAGTGTCTTTGTACTCATAATTTTGATTCTTTCAAAGAATCAGGACTCCTGTTCTTTATCTTCTTTCGTTTCATCCGGTTCTTCTGGTTCATCCGGTTCTACTGTCACTTTGTTTGCCGGAAAGTTAGAGGGAAACTCAAAACCTGGTCTCATTGAGAGAATAAGTTCATCCAGTTCTGCACCAAGCACTGTCTCTTTTTCAAGCAGAAGCTCCATAAGCTTGTGAAGCACATCAATATTTTCTTCAAGAGCCTTTTTAGCTACGTTATAGCTGTCAGTCACCAGCTTATGTATTTCCGCATCAATTTTTTTCGCTGTTTCTTCAGAATAATCTCTGTGTTGGGCGATTTCACGGCCAAGAAAAACCTGATCATCGCCTTTTGCATAGGAAATGGGTCCAAGCTCTTCATTCATGCCCCAGGTTCTTACCATGTTACTTGCGATTTCAGTTGCCTGTTTTATATCATTAGAAGCACCGGTGCTTATTCTGCTGAAAATAAGCTCTTCGGCTACCCTGCCTCCAAATGCTACAGACAGCCTGCTTTGAAGCTGATCTTTGTATACAAAGTCGCTTTCACTTGGCAAATACCAGGTAATGCCAAGCGCACGACCCCTTGGAATGATAGTTACCTTGTTAACCTCATCAGTATAAGGCAGAAAACGGGCAACAAGAGCATGACCACCTTCATGGTAAGCTGTGACCTTCTTTTCATAGTCGGAAATCACTTTTGACTTACGGGCAAGTCCCATAAACACTTTGTCTTTTGCCTCATCAAAATCTTCCATCTTAAGTTTTTCACGGTTTGTTTTTGCCGCAAGAAGGGCCGCCTCATTAACAAGGTTTTCAAGGTCAGCTCCGGAAAAACCGGGGGTTCCTCTTGCAAGTACAAGTGTATTAACATCTTCATCAATAGGTGTTTTTTTCATGTGGACTGTCAGGATTGCTTCACGACCTTTTATATCGGGAAGTGAGACCACAATCTGACGATCAAAACGTCCGGGACGTAAAAGTGCGGGGTCGAGGACATCCGGGCGGTTGGTGGCGGATATTAGTATTACGCCTTCATTTGATTCGAAACCGTCCATTTCAACCAGAAGCTGGTTTAGAGTCTGTTCCCTTTCATCATGACCTCCGCCAAGGCCGGCCCCTCTATGCCTTCCCACGGCGTCAATTTCGTCGATAAATATAATACACGGGGCATTTTTCTTGCCCTGTATAAAAAGATCCCTAACCCTTGAAGCTCCTACGCCAACAAACATTTCAACAAAATCCGATCCACTTATACTGAAAAAAGGCACTTCTGCCTCACCCGCAATGGCACGGGCCAGAAGAGTTTTTCCGGTTCCCGGTGAGCCCATCAAAAGTACGCCCTTAGGTATACGGCCTCCAAGCCGGGTGAATTTTTTAGGTTCCTTTAAAAAGTCAATAATCTCAACAAGCTCTTCCTTTACTTCATCAATTCCTGCAACATCGGCAAATGTAACCTTTTCAGCAGTATCAGACAGCAGCCGTGCACGGCTTTTTCCAAAGGAAAGAGCTTTTCCCCCTCCACCCTGCATTTGGCGCATGAAAAAAATCCAAACTCCAATTAGCAGAATCATTGGCAGCCATGAAATTATAAGAGATATAAGTGAAAAAGATTCAGAAGGTGGTTTTGCCTTGATTGATACACCTTTTTCTCTAAGAATTCTTATAAGGTCGGCATCTTCAGGTGCGAATACATTTAATTTTCTGCCGTTTGAGTCAGTTACAGCGAGGTCCTGCCCCTGGATAACGACCTCAAATACCTGTTCCTGATCAACCATTGCAATAAAGTCAGAATAGCTGATTTTATTATTGGCCAATTGTTGCGGGTTGAACATATTGTAAAGCATGACCATCATCAGAATGATAATGATCCATAATGAGAGATTTTTATAAAACTGATTCAATAGATGTTCCCTCCTGAATTATATTTATTTCAAAAGATTCGTTATATCAACATTAAGCATTAATACTTATTCGGCAAGGGAATGAATTTTGATGACTTCGTAAAAAGTCCAATATCTGCGTTGCGCTGCATCCCTCGTCACTGCGGCGTACGATAAGTACGCCTCATTCCTCGGAATTTGCGGCGCCTTGATCTTGAACTTTTTACTTTGCCATCCGGGTTGACTTTTTACGAGTTTATCAATTTTGATGGCGTCGTAAATCCCTCAACAGCCGGACGTTCGATATGCCCTCTTTCATAAGATGAAAAATTTTAAAGAATGATCCCGGGTATTTTAATCCTCAACCCTAACCTCGACTTTAAGTATATTTTCAGTTGAAGCTGTTACCTTATATTTTTCATCAATTCTATGGCCGACAACCCATATAATCCTGTCTCCGCTTAGTAATACCGGACTTTTTAAACGCTGTGAAACAGGAATTTTATTGTTTGAAAAATACCTGCTTATTTTCTGGGTTCCTTTCATTCCCAAAGGCCTAAAGCGGTCACCATGTTGATGATTCCTTATGGTTAAAGGAAAGCTTAATCTGTTCATATCAAGAAAGGCTGTTTCTTGTCCAGCATTACTGATAGTGAAATGATTATTAATATCTGTTTCAGAGAATTCCAGTTTAATGCCCGCTTCCTTAATGAAAGCAGTTTGCGGCTTAAAACCGGAAACAAAAAAAGAATACTCAAAATTAATCAAGCGGTTTTTATCCGGTGTTTTCCTTAGGGATCGCAGTGGTTTTTCTTCTTTTGTTATAAAGAGGTTTTCTTCTTTTTTTGTTATCCTGATACGATCCGGCAGGTCAAGGCTGCAAAAAGCATCTTTATTTTCAACAAGATTAATAATTGCATCAATGTGAGAATGTGTAATTCCCCTTAAGTTACCTTTTATTTCACTGATCGATTTTCTGATGATTCTTCTTGCAACTGCTATATGAAATGTTTTCACATCCCCAACCGGAATAGAAAGTTTTTCGGGATTTATAACCGAAACCGTTTTTTCAAAATTAGATTTAATAATTTCATCTATCCAATTTTCATCAGCCTTAATGATTGAGCCAAGTCGATTAAGAGCTTGAATTATATTAGGATTGTATGATTCGGCTAAAAGTGGAAGAAGTTCATGCCGGATTCTGTTTCTAAGAAATACGGTATCATAGTTGGAATCATCAGATACATAATCAAGTTTGTTTTCCCCAAGATATTTGAGAATCTGTGATCTGGGAATATTTATAAGAGGGCGGATAATATTGTCTCTTACCGGTGGAATACCGGAAATTCCAAGAGTGCCGCTTCCACGGAAAAGGTTCATTAATATGAGCTCTGCATTATCATTCTGGTTATGTCCGACTGCAATTTTATTAAAGCCATGTTCTTTTGCAGTTTTTATGAAATAATTATAGCGAACCTGTCTTGCAGCCTCTTCCAGAGACAATTTGTTTTTTTTTTTATAAGTGTAGATATCCTTTTTTTGTGAATATAATGGGAGATTATATTTTTTGGAAAGATATTGAACAAAGGTTGCGTCTCTGTCTGAATCAGATCCTCTGAGAGAGTGATTTAGGTGTATGATGCCAAGCTTTAGATAATAAAAATGAGCAAGAGTATTTAACACATGTAGAAGAGCTGCTGAATCAGGACCTCCGGAAACAGCAACAAGAATTGAGTCGTTTTTTTCAAGCATTCTGTATTCTGTTACAATAACTTTAACAGCCTGCAGAAATTTTTTATGTGAGCCTTTTTGTGATGCCGGCATGTATTAACTCGGAAACTTTTTTTATCCCATATTTATAGAATAACTGTTCTACATCAAAATTTGCTACTATTGGGGACACAAGGGCCCTGGAAAAATCTAAAATTCCTGTTTTGCCTCCTGCCAAGTTTGGCTTATTCGATCTTTAATCCCAATATTTTCTGACAATTATGATATGAGCATAACAATGTCAATAAGAATGTTACGGGTGAACAGTCCCAATATTTACTATTAAAATATGGGATATACTATAATAGATTTGGGTTTAATTCTATTATATTGAAAAGGTTTATTTATAATATTTTATTTTTCTTGAAATAAAAAAATATTGGGACTATACAGACTAAACCTGATTGTGCTAGGTGGGGAGTTAGCGGTGTCCTATACTCGAAATCCGCTTATGCGAGACTGAATTCCGTCCTTAGGGCCTTACCAGGGATGCGAGCTGTAATGATCGGCCGCCGCGCAACAGATGCTCTTGAACTTCGTCAGGTCCGGAAGGAAGCAGCGATAAGGGAAGCCGTCTGTGTCGTGGTTGATCCCGATTGATTGCAACATGTGTCTTTTGGAGAGGTTCGATGGAGGGTGCACAATCAGGCCCTCTTATTGAAAATCCACTGTTTGTTTTTTTCGTCGTCAATCCTGCTACATTGGCATTACTGTGTCTTAAGTTTGGCCGGATGTCACAGGCATACTAAACAAATGCCTTTACAACTAGAAAAACACTATTTCTTGTATACGCCCTGTCATTGAGGGATTACTTAGTCACCTGTCATACTTTTTAAGGATTAATAAATTTCATAGAGACCTCTGAAAACCTTTATCTTTGTTTTAAATTCGTGTGGGCAATTCTGACTCGTATGTGCTAACAGGCAGGATATATTGACTATCTTGGTTTTTGATATTTAGTAATATACCTCGAGTAATGTTTGAATTCAATGCATATGCAGTACAAAAAGCGGGCTAATGTAAAGACACCTTTTGGTTTATTGATAAATACAATAGTTTTTACCTCTTGACATCGTTTTATATAGTCTTACTTTTTCATTAAATTTTGATGGCGTCGTAAAAAGTCTCTACCTACAGAGTTATAGCCCTTGATCTGAAGATAGACATACTAAATGCATGTATTCATTTTTGATCAACCACTATTTATAGTGTTTTAAGATTTATACTTTGTCACAGGTTGTTTTTTTTTACGAGTTTATCAATTTTGATTTAACTTATAATTTTGCTTCAGACTTTCTAAAGCTTATATGGAATTTGAATATATTTTATTTTAATCGTAATTTTATGGATATTAGGGTTGATTAACAACTCCTTACTCGATTCATTCTGGATAATGGGGATTTTAAAAAGTGGCAAAAAGGAATAAAAAAGAAATTAAAGAAGATGTTGAGAAAAAGACTATTGATTTACAGGATGAAGAATCAGAGGAAGATGGTATTAGCAGCGATGATGAAAATGCTGAAGAACCTGAAAAGGATATAGAAGATGAACTTGAGGCTGCGAAAAATGATGCGAAAGAATCTTATGACCGTTTCATAAGATTGTCGGCTGAGTTTGAAAATTACAAAAAACGCCTTTCCAGAGAAAGGGATGAATTTAGAAAGTTTGCAAATGAAGCTTTAATAAAAGAAATACTTTCTG
>Ga0209249_1003269_pt1 | contig 11870 bp, 6 predicted proteins | sample SaaInlV_200m_DNA_4_FD_184653 | JGI IMG/M metagenome (GOLD analysis project Ga0209249, IMG submission 184653) | Marine microbial communities from expanding oxygen minimum zones in the Saanich Inlet - SI037_S3LV_200m_DNA (SPAdes) (version 2) | ecosystem: Environmental > Aquatic > Marine >...
GAGAAGTTCCTATGACCACGCGGCAAGCAGGTTACGGAATCCAACCGAATTCTGCGCTCGAAGGCCCGGTGCGGCCCAAGGCCGAAAAAAAACGGGCGTCTCACTTTACAGAAGCACTGAGCTCTGGGGCACAAGGTCCGCCGCTGCCGGACGCCAAATGGAAGACAGTGTGCCCCGCGGCCGGCACGTGCTCAGCCAGGAACGCCAGTCTCCCGGCATCCAGCAGTTGCCCGGGGATGACACCCCCCGCCGGCGTTGTGACCCGCCATTCACCACCACGGGGGGCCTCGATGTTCACCACCTCCGTCCGAGGCCACCCCAAACGGTTCGCCACAACCACCGGGGCGGTCCCGAGGACACGACAGGGCACCCCGGCTGCCAGGACCTTGAGAGTACTGGCCTGGCGCTCACGAATCGCCGATTCCGTGCTTGAGATCGCCTGAGAGCGCTCCTCAAAATCCTCGGCAAGGACATGGCACATCGCATGCCCCGTGTTCGCCAGCATCTCAGACCAGAGCACGTCCAGTGACGGCCCGGGAAGGGCCGCGGTGCGTTCGTGACCAAGGGCCAGCTCGGCTGTCTCACAGGCCAGCAACAGGTCTTCAAGGCAGTTGTTCCGCAAGTAGAGGTTGTGCTCCCCCTGCAGCCCCCCCGTGAACACAACGCTGAGAGAATCCAAGACAGGACCGAGCGTGTCGAACTGCCCCCGGAAGGCAGATGCTGCATCCAGATAAGCTGTCAACGTCGAAAGACGTCGCGTACTGGGATCCCACGTCTCCGACTCTTCAGCAACGCGCGAGTTGGGCACCTGATCGTCGCCGCCGACCATCACCCGCTCCACAGGCGGATGGTACAGCGTCGCACAAGCCGGTGTGAGACGGCCTTGATCATGCCCCACCGAGTAACCGCTGCGGGTGGCGATGATCGTGCTCCCGTCAAGACCACGCCAGTGGAATATGACCTGTCGCCCCATGGGGCGCGTGAAAACGTAATAGCGGTACCCGCCGAGAACACAGAGCTGGGGAATCTGCGAGCACCCGGGCATCACGTCAACAGCATCGTATACAGCCTGACGATATCCCGGCACAAGCTCCTGAACGAACCGCCGGCCGAGAACCATATTGCGTACGAGTGTCTCGCCATAGACTTCACTTATGCGCGGGTTACTGAGAGCACAGATCACCTCCATCCGCCCCTCTGCAATCCGCCCCTTCAGTTCCTCGATCCGACTGGGATCGTTCCTCCGAGCCCAGTCGAAGAACGGATCCAGTTGCTGGAGTTTTGTCTCCAGCTGGAAACAGTAGGTCGGGTGCTCCCGCATGATGTCAAGGGCGCCAACGATGGCCTCGACATAACGTTGCTCGTGCCAGGTTCGGGGATATCCCCACGCGAAGTCGGCATGGCAGGTAACGTTGTAATACTGCGCAGCAGCGGTCTCACGATGCACCCAGGACGGCTCCTCATCGTCGGCAGGGACAACCAGAGCCCGGACGGTCAGTCCCATCGGCCCGGCATCCGTTCGTTCGAAAAAGAACGCCAGAGAATGCTCTCCCGCCCCGAACCGTGCATCGCCCGGAACGGGCAGTTCCATCTCGATCAGACGTTCTTCAGCCAAGTAGGCGCTGATCTCCCCCAGCGTGCTCTCATCCCAACGCACCATCACGCGGTCTGACTGATCCGCACCGCAGGCAACCTGCAACCGCACAAAGCGTGGGCGGTGCCCTTCCCGCAAGGCCACCGGCAGAGATACCTCGCCGGGCTGTTCCTGCCCCGTGCAGTCCCGCACCACCAACGGGCCGCCATGCTCAGCCGTCAGGGCAATGACTTCTTCGCTTCCCATTCCTGGCTCCGGGATTACGCAAGACACGATGCCCGACCTCTGAGGCGGATACGGGCCTAACGGGACACCACCTGCAAGCAGAGGTGCCTTCGAGTCGGTTCTCCATCCAGATACTACCTTACACACCGCACGCCCTCACTGGCAACTGCACACAACGCCTTTGCAGGACATGCTCCGCAATGCCTCAGTCTCGTGAGGCGGCTCGACGGAGTCTCTCCCTCCATTGAGCACGAATGGCCCCGGGAATCCCTGGAGGGAGAGACTCCGTCGAGCCATCTTGGAGTTCTCCCCCCACGTTACTGAGGCGTTACCGTGCTCCCACAGCCCCGCTTGCTGGAAGGGGGGCCGCAACCTATACTTCGCTCTCATCGTTGCCACCCCGCAAGCAGGGAGACACCACATGCTCGCCGTGAACACCGATTACGCCCGGGGAACGGGCGATCCAGAACCACCCCTGCGCGGAATTGCCGAGGCGGGTTTCACGCATGTCCATTGGTGCCATCAGTGGTGTACGGACTTCATCTACACCGAGCCCGAAATCCGACAAGTTGAGCTGTGGTTCGCCGAACTCGGGCTCAAGCTCGTCGATCTGCACGCGTCACACGGCGTGGAGAAGTGTTGGGCCGACCTCCGAGACTACCGGCGGCAGGCGGGCCTCGACCTGGTCAGGAACCGCATCGAGATGACCCAACGGCTCGAAGGAGATGTGATCACGCTGCATGCCCCCTCGGAATCTGAGGATGCCGCGACGCGAACCGCCTCACGGGATGCCATCCGCCGGTCGCTTGATGAACTCTCCCCCCACGCCGAACGCTGCGGAGTCCGCATCGCGTTCGAGAACCTGATGAGCCACGGCAATGCGGATCAGCTCGCACTCATCTTCTCAGAGTACCCGCCGGACTACGTGGGACTGTGCTACGACTCGGGACACGGGAACGTCACCGGTGACGGCCTGGACCTGCTTGAGAAGTGGCAGCACCGCCTCATCGCCGTGCACCTGCATGATAACGATGGAACGGGCGACCAGCACCAACTGCCCTACCAGGGAAGCATCGACTGGAGTCGCCTCGCAAGCCTGCTGGCCTCTTCAGGCTACAGCAAATGTGTAAGCCTGGAAGTCGCCATACGCAACGCCCCCGAAGGCACAGCCGAACAGACCTTCCTGAAACAAGCACACAGGACAGCACAGCGCCTGTCCCATGCCGTGGCCGGGGCTGGAAGCCAACCATAGCCCCATCGCATCAGCAGGCTAGCCACAGTGCCTACACACAATTACGGTACGCCGTACCGAATAACACAGGCAATACCAGACTGACATCTTCCCGTCTCCCAGCGCAACCTGAAACCGTCATGGCCAAAGGAAACGTCACAATTGCTGCGGACCAACGCTATACCTGCATCCTGTGCGGGAAGTGTTGTCGTCGTTTCCACGTCCTCATGAAAGAGCGGGAGATAGAGGAAATCGCCGCCCTGGACTGGGGCGGCGAGCCGGATGTCCCTGCGGATTTCGTCCACCGCATTCGAGGTCTGCCCTACTTCCGCCGCAACGATGATGGTGCCTGCGTTTTCCTCGACTGTGAACACGACACGTGCCGGATGCACAGCCGGTTCGGCTTCGACGCCAAAGCGCTCACCTGTCGCGGCTATCCCTACTGCATTGTCTCAACATTCTGGGGCGAAGTATCCGTCCTCGCCCGCATGGACTGCCCAGGGGTCCGCCGCAATCAGGGAGACCTGATCCGCAAAGACAAACCCACCATCATGCGCCTGATTCACGACCTCGGTCCGAGAGGAGGGTTCTCAGCGGAACAGCTTGAGGGCTTGAGCCGCGAGAGCATCGAACTGATCACCAATGGACTGCGCGACTTCATCCACCAAAACGAAGAACAGCCGCAGCATGTCAGAGCTTGTTCGTTCAGCCTCGCTGTAGAACGCTTCAGGCTGCTTGGGACAGGCTTCCTCAAAGACACGGCAACGCTGGCCGAAGTGTTGCCATCGTTCTTCCAGCGGGTCATGCAGGAGGCCGAAACGCTGCCATGGCGAGGCCTGGGCCCATTCGCCCGCTCCGTCTTCAGACACCTGTTGGCCGTCCACCTCAGGCGTGATGAAGAAATTGTGGACCCAACCGTCGGGAGGCGCCTTCGGCGCACGCTGGAATTGGCCAGGTACACATGCGGAAACGGTTCATTCGGCGTCCTCGGTGCAGAACACCCGGACTTCCCGCTGCGCAAAGCACGCCTCTTCAGGAGTTACACGGAGAAACGCACCACCACCACGACAACCGTAGCCGAACAGGGCGAGATGTGGGACTGCTTCTGGCGGTTGCTCCTGACCCGACTGGAAACGCTGCAGTTCTTCGGCGCCGCCTACTACGATCAGCCCTTTTTCACCGGCCTCAGGGCTCTGTCGATGGCCTACCCGCTCGTCTTCGCCGCGGCCCGTTACCACGCTGCGGCCGACGGCAGCGACCGCATTCGGGCGGAGGATGTTGACTACGGCGTTGGCGCCATCGATCACTGTCTCGGACGCTCTCCTCTGCTCCAGGTGCGAGCTTGGCGCAGTGTGGAAGAATACTTCGCGGGGCCTCGGTTCGGGCGACTGCTGCGAGCTCTGGGCCTGGAACCCTATTGCAATGCGGATGAAGGAAGCTGACATTGCCTGTTGGCACGAAACCAGGAGGGAACGATGGCCGGAAACGCACCAAAACGTGAACACTGGGGCAGTAGTCTTGGTTTTATCCTCGCCGCTGCAGGATCCGCGGTCGGTCTGGGGAACATCTGGAAGTTCCCGTATATCACCGGCCAGAACGGCGGGGGCGCATTCGTACTTGTCTACCTGCTGTGCATTGCGGTAATCGGGTTGCCTGTAATGCTCTGTGAGCTGACTCTTGGGCGACACACACAACGCAATCCCGTGGGTGCGTTCAAGCAGTTGAGCCCTAAGTCATGCACCCTGGCCCAACTGATCGGGAGCGGCATCCTCCTCCTCGGCTTCTTCCTCCTCTGCTTCCAGGTCTGGGGTTGGGCTATTGTGGCCTTCCTCGTGGGCTTCCTGATTTTCCGATTTGGCTGGGTCCTGGTCGGAACCATGGGTGTCGTCGCGGGATTCGTCATTCTCTCGTTCTACAGCGTCGTTGCCGGTTGGACTCTGGGCTACACCATCAAGAGCGCCACAGGCGATCTGAAGACGGACCCGGGTGCTCAGGGCGCGAATCTCCTCGCCCATGTCCTCCTCGCCAACGTCAAGAACGCACCCGAAGATGTCCAGGCGGCGGCAAAGGCGGAGGACACCTCCGCCGCTGTACAAGACCAAAAAATCGAGAACGCCGCGCAAATCGTCGCCCTCACCGAGGTCGAAAAGAACTTTGGCATGAAACTCACAGAGCTTGAGCAGGAAGTGGTGAAGTGCCAGACTGAGTCCGAGGACGCGTTAGCGGGGGCCATCAACCGACTGAGAAAGTGCTTTGGGCTCAAACCCGCGGATTCCGAGCCGGGAATGGCGAAGCGCGTGTTCGAGGAGGCGTTCGCGGACGCCGTCAGCCAGCAAATCGCCAGAGACAAACTGATCGCCCATCTGACCGAACACTACGGCGGAATGGAAGAGGTGGTGGATCACGATGGCAAGAAGCAAACACGCTTCCCGCGCAAGTTCCGGACAGCTGTGGCAGGACAGCAATTCCATCTGTTCATGGACAATCCGGCTCTGGCGATCGGCTGGCACTTCGTCTTCATGCTGGTGTGCATCGGCATCGTCTGCATGGGCGTCGAGAAGGGCATCGAGCGGGCATCGAAAGTCCTGATGCCCACGCTCTTCGTGCTCATTCTCGCGCTCATCGTCCGAGGCCTCACACTCGATGGTGCGATCGAGGGCGTCCGGTTCTACCTCAGTCCCGACTTCTCAAAGCTCACCGGCGAGGGATTCCTCCTCGCTCTGGGGCATGCCTTCTTCTCGCTAAGCTTGGGCATGGGAGCCATCATCACCTACGGCAGCTATGTCGACCGTGAACAGAACATTTTTCTCTCCGCCCTCTCGATCACAGCCCTTGACACGCTCATCGCGCTCATGGCCGGGCTGGCGATCTTCCCAGCCGTGTTTGCCGAGGGATTCGACCCTGCTGCGGGCCCGGGACTCGTCTTCCAGACGCTCCCGGCAGTATTCAACGGGATGCCCGCAGGGACGCTGTGGGCCACGGTCTTCTTCCTGCTCCTCCTAGTCGCAGCACTGACCTCGGCCATAAGCCTCCTCGAGGTGGTCACCGCCTACTTTGTCGATGAGCGGAAGTGGTCCCGAAAAACCGCCACGATTGTCTTCGGCATCGTGATCTTCGCGCTCGGCTCGCTCTGCGCGATCAGCGTGGGCGACTGGGACCGACTGCGCTGGCTCCAGGCCGCCCTCATCACGGCGTTCGGATCGGCCAAAGGCAGTTTCTTCGATGTCATGGACCGTTTTGCCTCTAACTGGATGCTGCCCTTGGGCGGACTGCTCATCTCAGTCTTCGTGGGCTGGGTGTGGGGCACCAAGAAGGCCGTGGACGAAATCCGGCATGGATCTCACAACTTTGCGGATGTCCACCTGTTCAGCCTTCTGTCCGGGCTGAAGGACGATCATTCACACAACTCCAAGGTCCATGTGGTGACGCTGGCGTCCGTCTGGGGTATCTTCATCCGCTTTGTCAGTCCGGTCGCCGTACTCATCGCGTTCATGAACACCATCGGCTGGATTGACTTCAGCAGGAAGGCACCAGAGCCTCCCGAAGATCCCCCGGCTGCAGAGAAAAGTGCAGAGGAAGCGCCCGCAGAGTGAGTAAGAGACAACGGATGACTCCTGACGCAGGCGTCACCGGACCGAAGGTGAACATGGAAGTAACTCACTCAGCCAGATCCACCTTCCGCAGGCTTGCCGTCCTCATCGGGTTCCTGGCCTTGGCCCACGGTCATGCCGCCCCGACACAGCAAAGCGCCTTCACTGACCAGGCACTGCTCACACTCGGGGTGGATCGCCTGCACCACACCGGCGCCGGAACGGCTGTCGCGATCCCCGCATCCCCGAATGGCGACACGCCCGCCCTGCTCAGTGTCATCACAGAGAGCAAGACGGACACCGCCGTCGTTGAGTCCAACCCGATCCCCATCGAGCCCGGAAGACGTTACCGGATCCAGGCAATCCTCAACCCCGTCAAGGCGAGTACCGAGACCGGCATCTGCGTGTGGGCTCGAGAGCATGAAGAACTCGGCAAACGGCCGCTCCTGCCATATCCTCGAACCGGTGTCAGCGCGCGTCCTGTCAAGCCGCATGAGATCGGGCACTGGGCCGTTCGATCGCTTACGTTTACGGCAAAGCCGAACGCCCACTTCCTCACAGCTCGAGTCAGCGCGGCCGGGGCCCCCGCTGAGATCCATCTCAAAAGCATCCGCATTCTCGACCTGGAACGGGCCACCCAATCCCCAAGCCCGGAATTGGCCAAACTCCTCCGGCAGATGAAGAAGGAGGCCCGTAAGCATGAGCCCGTTCTCCCCCGCCCGCTCGTGTTCTCGCGTTCCCAGATGAAGTACGGGCTTGACCGCAACTACATGCGACGCTGGATTGACCGACCATTGCTGGTCGACCGGGCAACCCGTGTCCCGCGAACGTATGTCACTCCTTACGCCAGCTACCGTCGCATCATTGACGTTGTGCGGCAGTACGGCCTGGACGGCTTGGCTTTCTTCCCGGAGACCAAAGGCCGTATGGGTATGTTTGAACTCACCGAACGCGCAGCCCCGAAAGGCTTCAGCCTATTGCCTGAGTTCATCCCAACCAGAGACCTGGCCCCGAAAGAAGAGCTCCTGCGTCAGGCCCTGGCGTGCCCCCAGGCAGCCCGCATCAACGGCAAGGTCTTGATCTCCTCCTACGTGGCCGGGGCACTCCCACCGGCCGAATGGCAGACCATTCTGGGCAACCTGCGGCGTGACGTGAGCAGAGATTTCCTCTTCCTTCCCGCTCTCACGGCCGGGGTGCGCTTCAAGAGTGATTTCCAGCAGGGAATCCCGATCGCCAAAGAAGAGATCGATACATGCAAAGCGTACTTGCGTTCCTATCTCGATGTGTGCGACGGAATCTACTTCAACTACGCAGCTGCCCTGAAACGCGAAGATCGCACGTTCGATGAGGCATTCTACCGCGAACTGTTCATTCCCCTCTACAAGAGTGTCCTGGCCGAACCCGCTTACCACGGCAAGTTGCTTGGTCTCAGCGCCTACCATTCGCACTACAATGCCGACCTGTCCCTGGGCCTACAGGAGGATGGAACGAAGACACTGCGGAATTCGCTGTCAGCAGCTCTCGACGGGAGCCCGGATGTCGTGATTCTGCCTGAATGGGACGAAGTGAACGAGAATACCTGCATCCGCCCGACCGCATACAACTCGTTCACATCACAGCGCATCCTTCGTTACCACATGAACCGGATCAAAGGGATCCCGCAGTGCCCACAGGAAGCTGACAATGCGTCCATCCCGAATCTCGTCATCAGCTATCGCAAGGTCCTGACGATCGGCGAGAAACTCGCGATTGAGCTGCTGAACGTGCCTGATGGCAGTGCCGCGTCCGGGTATCGCGTGGCCGTGTCGCTGGCCGACCACCTGGGCAATGAGGCCCACCGCTTCGATTCAGTGAACTTGGACCCGACCAAGCTCGAGGATCGAACCCTCGTCGTCCCCACGGAGAAGCTCGCCGGCTATCCCGCCGTGATCCCGACGGTCACCATCGAAGGCTACCGAGATACCCCAGCCATGGCGTTCCCCCGGGGACTGCACCATATTCAGCTCAGAGCAACGTGGAATTGGGACTACAAGTACGTCAAGCAGCCTCTGCGGGATCTGCTCCACGTGCAACGCGCCTCATTCACATTCGCCGCCGCCCCAGGGAAAGACGGCGTGGCACAGGTGCAGGGAAGCGTTGTCGCCCCTGAACCGATTGCCCTGGTTGAGGTCCTGGAGGACGACGATGTCGTGTACGCGGTTGACCCCAAAGACGAGTTTGGCCGGGAAGGCCCGGAGAAAATGCGCGTCTGGGTTGAGCTGCGGTCTCTGCGGAGTCAGCAACTCAAGGGAACAATCACCATCGAGGGGGCGCCCTGCGAGTGGCGCTTCAGCAACGTACCCCTGCACCAGCCCGCCGCGACGGCCGCCGTGCAGGACAGCAAAATCGAGCTGGAGACCCCCGCCTTCTGCCATGTGCGCTGGATTTACGCCATCGTGCCGCGAGCCGATGCCGCCGACGCACGCCTGGTGGCACAGCTCGGCCAAAACAAGATCGATGTTCCCCTCAAGCGCCTCCTTGAGCACACCATCTACTCACGCACCTTCCTCGACGGCCTGACTCTGACCGCATGCGACTACTGGAAACAGCCCGACATGCCGTTCCACCTGGCCCGAAACACCGTGTCATTCTCCGCCCCGGTGAAGCCGGAAATCGCCACCGCTCAGCTGCACATGCGAGTCACGGCCATCTCAGGTCGAACGTTCCGGAGCGGGCCGCTCCTGCTGCCGCCCCCCGCAGATGATGCCGCTGTCGACCTGCCCATCTACTCAGACACGACTCAGCAAGCGGTCGGTGTCTCGATTCCCGCGTCCCGCGTCCCGGGCTGTGTCTACGACTTCACCGAAACCTACGGGGACATCCTGCACACCGACGCCGGACGGCCCTTCTGGGCCAGTCTCGGCGGTTACATCGACACCACGTCAGGACGGGGAGGAAACGGTGGCGGAGCATCGGCCACGTTGTTCCGCTTCGGCACGCAGGACTATCCGAAGGACAGTCGACAGACCGCGCCCGGGTGGCGAACGTCTGACGGGGTAACCTGCCTGGAATTCGACGGTATTGGCAACTACATCCTGTTCCCACGCGAGACCCTCCCCAGGCGCGGTCCCTTCACCCTCACCTTCGAGATACATCCGAAAAACACCATCAAGCCCCAACTCCTGTTCGCGCACCGCACTAAACGAGTCGCCTCGCTCCTCCTCTACCTAAGGGACGGCAAGCTCGGAGGAGCCTACTACGGCGAACGCCATGCCACGCAGACGCTCAACTCCGACCTGCAGGTTCCACCCGGGGAGTGGTCCCGGATCACCGTCTCCTACGATCACCAGACCATGCGACTGGCCGTCGACGAACAGCAGGCGACCTTCCCCTGCAGCGGACCGGGCCTGAACATCGGTCCCTGCGTCTTCGGTGGATTCGGGACTGGTGGAGAGTGGCCGGATGCACCCGGCAACCAGTGGTGGTTTGGCGGCCTCCTGAGAAGCTTCCGCGTCCGCCACGCCCCGGCAATGGACTGACCCGCAAGCAGCGCACGCGGCCTGCCCTCCAATGTGGGAGCGGGTGCCATCCCGCGATTCCCTGACCCTCTGGCAATGTGGGAGCGGGTGCCATCCCGCGATTCCCTGACCCTCTGGTAATGTGGGAGCGGGTGCCATCCCGCGATTCCCTGACCGCTCTGCATGTGCACGTCTTCCCTGCCCGGCCGAGCCGCGCACAGCGTAAGCGGTCTTCCCTGTCCGGCCGAGCCGCGCACAGCGTAAGCGGTCTTCCCTGTCCGGCCGAGCCGCGCACAGCGTAAGCGGTCTTCTCTTGACTGAGGCCTGGGCAACCGCTCCCGTGAAATCGCGCATTCGCGTCAAACCAAGGCATAATCTTCTCTTGGGCAGCGCAATACACCACGACAGACGATGGTATCACAGCCTCCGCCTACGTGTTCGCCCGTCGCGCGAGCGTCGGCAACGGTGGGGCGAAGGTCAGGTGGGGCTTCCCCAGCTGGCGTTCGCACCGCCCTTTCACGGGGGTCTCGGGGAGCCGCCGGTCCCCCAGCGGGGTCTCGGGGAAGCGCCCCGTTTCCTCTGCTGCAATGCGTTACGGCTCAGCTTAACGCGCATGCGCGACTTGCGGGAGCGGCGCCCTTCCACGAGGCGAGCATGGCCGTCCGTATCACAGCCAGCTTCGGCTTTCCCCGTCTGCCTTCGGGAAGAAACGCAAAGGGCGGGTACATTGCGACTTCCCCAGCAGGTACTCAAGCGAATCTTCAGCCATGGATGAACATGATGAACCAACGCGCCATGATCCTGTCGCTCCTCTGTGCCTCCGGTGTCCTGGCCGCCGAGATAGACGTGCTCCGCGATGAATTGCGGATTCCGCGGGACACGACACACACGCTGGAGTTCGGCACGGTACCGCAGCGAGACACGACCGTGCTCCTGGAGATCGAGTCACGTCTTGACGCCACACGTTTCGCCGGGTCGATGTTCTTCCTGGATCTCACTCTCAATGGTCGCCTGGTCAAGGCCGCTCGCTCACGCAACGCTGTGCGGCTCATCAATCGTCCGGTTGTCTCACCGGTTGCGGTGGACGCACCAGCTGCGTGGTATGGCTCCCAGGGGTGGCGTGTGCTGTACGCCCCGGATTTCGAAGGAGCCAAACGCCATGCCTACTACGTCGGCAACCCCTACCGGCTCGTTCTCGACGTCACCGATCTCACCAACCCCGCCGCTGAGAACCGGCTCGAAATCAACAACCGCTTCCCCAAGAGCTTCACCAAGTACGCTGGAACAGCCGGCGAACTGGTCATCCGCAAGGTCACGGTCAGGACCAACCCAACCCCCAGCCCAATGATGGCCTCACCAAGTGGGACGAAACCCCACATCAACACCGGTCAGCCTGCGGCCGGGCCAGCGCCCTACAAGGCTGAAATCGGTGCGGGAGGCGGCATCCAAATTACCGTGGGGGCCCGCCGATGGCTCATCAGTTCCGTCTTCTCCTATCCGAACGCAGGTCTGAACCACCTGGCAGCCACTCAAGGAACCGCCCCCGCCAGCCACCCCGCCTGGGCTGTGGCTGTGACATCCGATGCTCCTCAGGCCACGGTCAGCGCAACGGGCCCGCACTACCGTCTCGAGCGAGCATTGCACTTCACCCCGCACAGAATCGAGGTGGCTGACACACTCACAAACGCCAGTTCCGAGGCGCCACTCGGACTGATGGTCCGCCACACTGCCGA
>Ga0209249_1003275_pt1 | contig 11845 bp, 10 predicted proteins | sample SaaInlV_200m_DNA_4_FD_184653 | JGI IMG/M metagenome (GOLD analysis project Ga0209249, IMG submission 184653) | Marine microbial communities from expanding oxygen minimum zones in the Saanich Inlet - SI037_S3LV_200m_DNA (SPAdes) (version 2) | ecosystem: Environmental > Aquatic > Marine >...
TTACATTATGTCCCCCTAATTCAAGAAATACGTCACCGAATTTATGACCAAGAGTACTAAGGGTTACACAAGCAAATTTTCATTCCCTTTTAATGATCCACAGTAGGCTAAAATATATCAGGGTGAGCGAAAAAAAATTGAAGTTTATTTTCCGTTTTACGTTCATTCAGGAAATCGTCCTTCACTGATTCAGGAAAAGCCTTTGGTGGCAGGTAATACGGGACAGGTCAACCTCAGGTAGACAATCCAGAGCCCTTCTCTCAAAAGCTTATAAATTCATCTACATGAATTGATTTGGAAATGCAACCTATTACGTGGTGAAGATGCGTACCTCAACGCTCAACGCTGCTCCCTCCTCTGTGACCACTGTCAACAGACTTTTGTCAAAATTGTCAGAATAGTCACTTTTTGAGAGGAGATTATCTGCCTGTAATTTTTGATTTTTACTGATTCTTCGGCATCAAGAAAGGGCAATTTTCTTGTTTTTGTCCACTCTTCGGGGATTTTTGTCACAATCATAATTTTAAGTCATTGTAAATTATAACCATACTGGATTGGTCCTCCCTTTGCAGAGGGTATTCAGAAAAGTAATAACTAAAGTCTATAATCATTAAAGGAGTCATCGATGGTCATGCGACAGAATAAGAAAACGAAGTTTTTAATGCTGATGGGCCTTTTCCTGATCAGTCCGGGGATTGCTTCAGCTGGAACAGGAATTGACAGTGCTGACACTGCCTGGATGATGGTATCCACCGGCCTGGTGATGCTCATGATCCCCGGACTGGCACTTTTTTATGGCGGGATGGTTCGGTCCGGCAACGTCCTGAGCGTTATCATGCATTCTTTATTTGCCATGGGTGTGATGAGCATTCAATGGTATGTGATTGGTTATTCCCTTGCCTGGGGTAGTGATACCGGTAGCGGTTTTATCGGTGGATTGGATTACCTGTTTTTAAATGGTGTCGGTCTGGAAGCCAATGGAACCATTCCCCATGTATTGTTCATGATGTTCCAGGGGATGTTTGCCATTATTACGCCTGCCCTGATTGCAGGTGCAGTGGTCGAAAGAATTAAATTCTCTGCCTGGGTGGCCTTTATTGTACTTTGGGGAACTCTGGTTTATGACCCTCTGTGTCATATGGTTTGGCATGCCGACGGATTTTTACTGAAGCGGGGTGGGCTCGATTTCGCGGGCGGCCTGGTGGTTCACATCAGTTCAGGTGTTTCTGCCCTGGTATTGGCCATCTATCTCGGCAAACGACTTTCCTATAAAAAAATTCCCATGCCCCCCCATAACCTCGTCTTGACAGTTTTGGGAGCGGCTCTACTCTGGTTCGGCTGGTTCGGTTTTAATGGCGGATCCGCATTATCTTCAGGAGCACTCGCAGCTAATGCCCTCGTCGTAACACACCTTTCAGCCGCAGCCGGCCTGTTTGCATGGGTGGTGGCTGAATGGATTGTACACAAAAAGCCCTCCATTCTTGGTGCCGCATCAGGTCTGGTGGCCGGGCTGGTCGCCATTACACCCGCCTCAGGCTTTGTGACCGCTTCTTCAGCGATTTTGATCGGATTGTTGGGTGGCACAGTCTGCTTTCTCGGGGTTCGAATCAAGGACCGCTTTGGTTTTGATGATTCTCTGGATGCCTTTGGTGTACATGGAATTGGCGGGATAGCAGGTGCGCTGCTCACGGGCCTTTTTGCTACAAAATTGATCAATCCTGGAGGCGCTGACGGCCTGTTTTATAATCTTTCTGAAGGATCAGGACTGTTTTTGGAACAGATCTTTGCCGTGGTTTTCACAATCGTTTTTGCCGCCTTAGCCACCTGGTTGATTGCTATCGTCATCGATAAAACCATCGGCCTGAGAGTTTCCAAGGACATCGAAATACAAGGTCTGGATGGAGAACTTCACGGTGAAAAGGCTTATCACGGTTAACGATTGATAACGAAGGCTGGATTCCCGCTTTCGGAGGAATCCAGTGACAGTAAGGCTGATTAGCCATTCTCCCGCGATTGGCCTGCCAGTATGGAGTCTTCCCAATTTTTATAAGGATTTTTTACCAGATTGACATTGAAAAAACGGGGATCATCAGAAACCTCATTGCCGACCCATTCCGGTAATAAGAATTTCTGATTTTCATTTTCAAGCTCGATTTCGGCAATGATCAAGCCCTGGTTCTCGCCTTTGAAGACATCAACCTCCCAGCAGAATCCCTCGTGTTGAACCTGATAACGTGTTTTTTCAATTAAGGGCAATTCGCAAAATGAATCGAGCAATTGATCCGCATCCTCCCTGGGTATCCCATACTCGAACTCCTGACGTGAAATGCCACTGGTTCGGCCTTTGATCGTCAGAACCGAGTCAGGCCCCATAGTGCGAACTCTAACCACACACGAATCCCGGGTTGGTAGATATCCCTGACGAAAATCGATGCCTACAGCAGATTTCCGCCAGCTGTCCCCACTGACAAGAAACTTCCTCTCAATCTCTATCTTCATCTTCTGCTCATTCCGGTTTCAGGAACTGTTTCGCCTCTAGTGTGCTTTCTTCGAATGATATTGATGTGTCTATCCTACGATAATTCAATGTTGCTGGAAAGATGAAAGGCGACAGTTACTCTACTATACATAACAGAAGCTCCGGAACAAGCAGTAAAATAAAAATGTTTGTTTTTTTCAAGATTGTGGGATACGATTAAGCATAGACAGAGTTTTTCGCTGCTTTATGGCGATTGGCCTGTTTTGTTTTCTTCACACCTGTTTTTTCTAACCATAATAAATCTGAATCACATCAATCAGCCTGTTTGCTGACAGTTTATTCAAAATTATCAATGGAGGTTATTAGCTGATGGAAAAAATTTGCAAATTAGTAGATGGCACTGAGGTCACCATTCGCTCTGCAACCGAAAATGATGTTGATAAATCATTTGCCTTTTTTCAGGCTCTTTCTTCAGATGAAAAGGCTTATCTTCGAGTTGACGTTACAGATCACAACGTCGTGGCTCAAAGACTAGGAAATAAGGGTCTCCAGAAAGCAAAAAGACTGGTTGCACTTGTTGACGATCAAATTATTGCAGATGGCGCCATAGAACTGAATAGTGCCGGGTGGGAAGCCCATATTGCCGAATTGAGGCTGCTGGTTTCTGATACAGCACAGAGAAAAGGTCTTGGGATGGCAATGGCAGAAGAGTTGTATCTCGTCGCGGCCAAGGAAAAGGTAGAAGAAATTATTGTAAAGTTGATGGTCCCACAAACTGAAGCGAGAAAGATTTTCTCACGCCTCGGATTTCAAGAGGAAGTTGTTCTAAAAAACTATGTCAAAGATGTCCGCGGCATGAAACAGGATTTGCTGATCATGCGCTGCAATCTCGACGCCCTTTGGAAGGAACTGGAAGGGGCTTTCAACGAAGCAGAAAAACTGGAAACCCACTGATTGTCGGCTTTTTTTCTACGGCGCCAATCATGCAGTCTAAATATTGACACCGGATCTGTGAGTCATGCCATGATCCGGTTATCATCCCTCCAATTAAGCTATTTCCAAATTCTTGCTTGCCATTGTTCGATATCACCACAAAGGCTGCTACTGTGTGTTTTGCGTAGCAATAATCCCCTGAACACACTCAAATGATATTGACAGAGTTGAAGTGTTTGCATAAGGTAACTGTAACGTTACGCTAACGTTACCTTTTAACTTCTGTATTGGGACCTCCCTCATTATCAGGATAAATTTTCAAAATAACCGGCTATCTAAGGTTTTACCAAGCGCAAACAATGAACACTATGGACAACACGACCCTGGACCCCAAAATGGCAAGTCTCCTTTTAGAATCAATGGCAGACGGCGTTTTTACACTGAATGAAAAAGGTGAAATCACCCTTTGGAACAAAGCAATCGAACGGATTACCGGATACAAAGCCGACGAGGTTCTGGGCAGGAGCTGTGACATCCTTGACTTCAACCTCTGATTTGGCAAAGGTTGCACCTCAGGTCTTGAGGAGTGTGGCGTAGTTAAAAACAAAAAGGTCGAAGCCATCGAGTGCATGCTGCGACATAAGGATGGTTTCACTGTCCCCGTTCTGAAGAATGCTCGACTGGTCGAAGATAAAGAGGGCAATTTTCAAGGTGTTGTGGAGACTGTCACCGATTTAACAGAGCTCAGTCGAACCCGCTTGAAGGTGGTAGAAGTGAGCCGTAAGCTGGGCGAGGTTTACCGTTATGACAACATCATTGGTAAGAGTCGCGCGGTACGAACGGTTTTTTCTGCTATCGATTCCGCGTCCGCCAGCGAAGCGACCATTCTGATTCAGGGCGAAAGTGGCACTGGAAAGGAGCTGGTCGCTGGAGCGATCCATTACCATAGCACACGATCGAACAAAGCCCTGGTCATCGTCAACTGCAGTGCTCTGTCAGAATCTCTGCTGGAGAGTGAACTGTTCGGTCACGCCAAGGGCGCTTTTACCGGAGCCATTAAAGACCGCATCGGACGATTTGAAGAAGCGGATGGCGGCACCATTTTTTTAGACGAAATCGGGGAACTGAGCCCTTATATTCAGGTTAAGCTGCTGCGGGTACTCCAGGAACGCGAAGTAGAGAGAGTAGGTGAGTCCAAAAAACGGAAAGTGAATATCCGGATTATCACAGCCACCAACAGGGATTTGTATAGTCTGATCCGAACGGGTCATTTCCGGGAGGATCTCTATTATCGCCTTAAGGTTTTCCCCATCCATGTACCTGCCCTAAGGGAACGTAAAGAGGATATCGCCGTACTGGCCGAACACTTTATCACAACTCAAAATAAAAAAACAGGCAAAGACATTAAAGGACTGGGTCAGTCTGCCTTGCGTGTGATGATGGACTACTCCTGGCCTGGCAACGTCCGCGAATTGGAAAACGCCATCGAACATGCCTTTGTGATCTGCGCCAACCACTATATTGATGTCTTTGATCTCCCTCTGGAAATTCGACAGACAGAGTATCGTCCGCCGGTTTCTGCTCAATTCAACTCCGAGTCACAGACCGATTATGCGACCAGAAAACTGACTCGGGATTACCTGATCGAGGTCCTCAGCGAGTGCGATTGGAATAAGGCGGAGGTAGCCCGTCGTGTGGGACTCAGTCGCACCGCCATTTGGAAATACATGAAAAAATGGGACATCCCCTTGCAACGAACTGAACCAGAATCAATCTGACTTTTTTGGCATGGTGAATGCAGATTTGACAATATGAGCCGTTACAACTCAAACCCATTTTAGGCAACGGGTCAATCGCATTGTAAAGATAATTTTAACCGCAACACTCAAGGAATAAAGGTAACCATGGAAGAGAACCATCGTAAAGTCATTATACTCGGTACCGGCCCTGCCGGCTACACCGCGGCCATATATGCAGCTCGCGCAAATCTTAATCCAATGATCCTGACCGGCCCCCAAAAAGGAGGGCAGCTGACCACTACTACCGAGATCGAAAACTTTCCTGGTTTTCCCAAGGGAGTTGATGGCAATCAGCTGATGAACGATATGGAACAGCAAGCCCTACGTTTCGATACGGAAATTGTTTTCGCTGAGGTCACTGATGTAGACGTTTCAACCCGTCCCTTTAAAGTTATTGCTGCTGACAAGACCTATACCAGTGATGCCCTGATCATCGCCACAGGTGCTTCTGCGAGATATATCGGCCTGGAGAGCGAAACCCGCTTCAAAAACAAGGGCGTGTCAGCCTGCGCAACCTGTGATGGATTTTTCTACAAGGGGCAGAAAGTAGCTGTCGTCGGTGGTGGTGATACAGCACTGGAAGAAGCCAGCTATCTGACCAATTTCTGCGAAAAGGTCTATCTGATTCATCGTCGGGATGAGTTTCGCGGCAGCAAAGCGATGCAGGATCGAGTGCTTAAAAATAATAAGATCGAAGTTGTCTGGGACTCCGTCGTGGAAGAGGTCATCGGAGATGATGTCAAAGGAATGACCGATCTGTCCGTAAAAAACGTTAAAACCGGCGAAATTAAGCAGTTGGGAACCACCGGGTTGTTCGTGGCCATCGGCCATATTCCCAATACCGATATTTTCAAAGGTAAATTGGCGATGGACGATAAAAACTATCTCGACATTGAACACGGATCCACCAAAACAAACGTGGAAGGTGTTTTTGCCTGTGGTGATGTGGCAGACAGTAAATATCGTCAGGCCGTAACCGCAGCAGGGACCGGATGCATGGCAGCCATCGATGCAGAACGTTGGCTGGCGGAACAGTAGCTCCTTTTGCAACTATCTGATCCGCTTCGTCAAAGATTAAAAAGAGTTTAGCTCCGTCAGCAACCGTGCCGGTTGCTTCATTAAGTCCGGGTTTTTATCCAGGTGTATCAACCCGGAAATCGTCAGGATCCGAGTCTCCAGCATTGATTTCCCCTTGGGACTGGTGGTTTTGACAATAACCAGCGATCCCATTTTGACGGCCAGGCTCTCAATTTTAGAGGTAAGTTCCGAAAACCCGGCAATCGCCTTATCGAGCACCGATTCTGGCTCTCTGGTTCTATTAAACGAGGCCTCAATCTCATAAATTTTGTCGTAGACCCCGGAAAGCGTCAGTTTTTCACGAGAGACAGCCATTCGCTGAGTGTAGGCTTCCGGTATCTTATTTGGGTTATAAAATCGGAAACCGGCAGCGTTAACGATCTTGATGGCCGCCTTATACATTCGGCCCAGTTCGGCTTCATTCTCTGTCCCCACATAAAGGTAAACCGGGAGATGCCGATTGAGCTTCTGGTGTTTATAGTTTGAATTGATGGAGTTGAAAGAGATATACTCATTGAAGGAGTTCTGCAGGATATAGATCTGGTCTCGCAGGCGGACAATCTCCTCCTTTTGCTCCTTCTCCAGTTCAATGATTTTTCGTTCGTAATAGTTGTAGTACTGCTTCATATACTTGTTTTTCGGACCCGCAGCCACCAACCTTGTCCCCTCTTCCGTATCCGTAAACCTTTCGAAATTTTCAATAAATTTCTCTGCCAGAGATTGCGCTTCTTTGACATAGGCCGTTTCATATTTCCAGGTATTTTTGGGATTGAGGATAAAACTGTCTACACCCTTGAGTTTGGTGGGAATTTGCAGTCCGAAGGTACGCAGTTCCACAAACTCCTCTTCATCAATGGAACCATTCAAAATGGCTTTGATGATGGCTCGCGTATCCTTAAGATCAATTCGTTTTCCCATACCGTAGCCCCCACCGGTCCAACCCGTGTTGACCAGGTAGGCCGTTGAGCCATGCTCTTCCATCTTGCGGGCCAGTTCTTGTGCATAGACAGTGGGATGCAGCAGCAGAAAAGGAGCGCCGAAGGCTGGTGAAAAGGTGGGAATGGGCTCTTTGATACCCCGTTCCGTTCCAGCCAGTTTGGAGGTGTAACCACTGAGGAAGAAATACATAGCCTGATCTTTTGTCAACTTTGAAACAGGCGGGAAAACGCCAGAGTGGTCCGCTGTCAGGAAGATAATCTTCTTCGGATGAGCGCCCTTGGAGATAGGCCTGACGATATTTTCAATGTGATCTATAGGATAGGACACCCTCGTGTTCTCAGTCTTTGATGTATCAGCAAAATTTATTCTACCCGTTTTTTTGCTGAAGACCACATTCTCCAGCAAAGCGTTTTTCTTGATGGCATTATAAATATCGGGTTCTTTCTCCTTGTTGAGATTGATACATTTCGCATAGCAACCCCCTTCAAAATTAAAGACCCCGGCATCATCCCAGCCATGTTCATCATCACCAATGAGGTACCGATCAGGGTCTGCTGAAAGGGTTGTTTTTCCAGTCCCGGAAAGACCAAAAAAGATGGCTGTATCACCGTTTTTACCCATATTGGCGGAACAGTGCATGGAGGCGATGTTATTCAGTGGTAGAAAATAGTTCATCACTGAAAAGAAACCTTTCTTGATCTCACCCCCATACCATGTTCCCCCTACGACAGCCATTTTCTTGGCCAGGTGAAATGCCACATAGACGTCACTGTTCAGATTATGATAGACCCATTTATCATTGACTGTTTTACAGGCATTGAGCATCACGAAATCCGGCGTAAATGTTTTCAGCTCCTCCTTTGTTGGGCGAATAAACATATTTTTCACAAAATGGGACATCCAGGCCACCTCGGATATCACCCGGATGCGGATGCGAGTGTCCTCATTTGCTCCACAGTATGCGTCTGTGACGTAAAGCTTTTTTCCGTTCAGTTGTGTGTTACTGGTTTCAAGCAGATCGTTCCAGACCTCTTCGGAAATGGGTTTATTGTCAGATGCCATCCTTTGGGGATCCGCCCACCAGATTTTATCCTCGGAACTACTCTCTTTAACGATATACTTGTCCTTTGGCGATCTTCCGGTAAATACGCCAGTATCCACAGCAACGGATCCCAGGCTGGTGACGTACCCCTTTTCGTACCCTTCAAGTGTCTCGTCGGTTTCGTGCTTGTAGAGATCATCATAGGAGAGATTGTGGTAAATCTTATCTACTTTGGTAATGCCGTATTGAGAAAGGTCGAGTTTTTTAATTTTCATGGTGGTTCCAGCAGTATGATTATCCAGCAGAGAGGTTTTTCCCGGTAGACCGGGAAACTGAGACTTTTGCTTTATATTTGAAATCTAATCCAAAGAGGGGAAAACTGTCAATCGATGGCTGTTACTTTTTGGTGAGGTAAAACGGCCCATCTACAGGGGATGACGTCTTTGCGGACGGGCACTGGAGAGAGATATTTCTATTGGATCACACTTTTCTTTTTGAGGTCTTCAATGGCGTCCGCCTCGAAGCCCAGATCCCGCATGATTTCATCTGTATGTTCGCCTTTCTGAGGGGCTGAACTCCTGACCCCAGCCTGGCTTTTACTGAAATGAACCGGATATCCGGGGACATTTATCTTTCCTATGCCTGGATAGTCACAGGGGATCACATACTGGTTCAGCAGTGCCTGGGGATCATTCTCCACATTGTTAATCCGTTGAATCGGAGCAAACATCAACTCGTTGGCCATAAAATCGATCATCCATTCATCGCGGGTACGTGTCAGGAATATCTGGTCAAAGAGGGCGTTCAACTCGGGATAGTTAAGCGGTCGTTCTTTTTCATCAGTGTAGTCCGGATTTTCTAACAAATCGAGTCTCCCCATCACCTTACAGAATGTGGCCCAGTATTTCTCGTCTGGATGGTGGGTGCACATCACCCATTTATTGTCTGAACAGACAAACACATTTCGCAATGGCGAGTGCTGGTTACGGTCTCCAGAGAGAGAGGGATCAATCCTTGAGACATTACTTAGCATCAGATTAATATGCTGCAACCACAGGGCACTACCATACAGGGAGACATGCACCTCCTGTGCGATACCCTGCCTTTCTCGCACCAGCAGCGCTGTCAGAATAGCATGACTCAGCGTAATGGCCGTTGCCTGATCAAGAACGCCGATTTGAATCGGGGACGGTAATTCACTGCCGGTGACAAACATCATCCCCGAACAAGCTTGCCCCAAGGGGTCAAACGCACCAATATTCTGCATCGGTCCTTCCGGACCGTATCCTGAGACATTGGCATGGATGATGTTCGGATTGATCTTTGAAAGTGTTTGATAGTCAACACCCAGCTTGGATTTGGTTGTTTTTCTGAGGTTGGTCATAAAAACGTCCGCCTCCTTTACCAGGCGGTGAAGAATTTCCCGGCCCGCTTCGGTATTGATATCGAGGCAGATATTTTTTTTGTTGCGGTTGGAGACCTCATTAGTCAGGCTTTCACCGTTGGGTGCCGACATGTCGATATCCCCCACAGACGTCCAGTATCGTATGGGATCGCCACCTGCAGCTTCAATTTTAATCACCTCAGCGCCAAGATCACCCAGAATCGCACCGCCACCGGGCCCTGCGTGAAAAACGCCATATTCAACTACTTTGATACCCTCCAAAGGCAGAGGTCCGCAGCTTTGCTCCTTGTATTCAACCTTCACGTTTGATCTCCTTCTTCAATTGTTCTAATAGTCGGTACCAAAACTGGATCCCTTCAGTTTTTAGAGATTAATAACAGTTACTAATTACACTGCAAGTGTCTAATATCGTAAGCCATAAATGTCATTTCCCAATCGACATTTTCCCAAATTGCTTTTGGCATAAAATAAAGGATAGACGGAAAAACAGTTCCAGACAACTATAACCCGACAAGTTGGAGAGTCATCGCCCTGTCTGCAACCCCTTGTGGTCTGTTGCCAACACCATCCATCAACAGCGCTTTTTCCATGGTAGATTGCCAATCTGGGAAAAACATGCAAGGATACCAGCGAAAAGTGAAAAAAAACCTGTGGAGTCCCAGATCTGCTTTCTCAGAACCAGAAAGTATGATCCTTTTATATGATCTAAATCGGATTGGTTAAAGCTGGATAAAAATCAAAGGAATGAATAGTATGAATAAAATCGAACTCGATGTTGCCCCGGACGGGAAAAAAGGAATTTTTTACGGTTGGATCATGGTGACAGGTGTATTTTTCATGGTCGCCATCTCCTGCGGTTCTTTCTATAGTTTTGGTGTCTTTTTCGTCCCCATCATGAAGGAGTTCGAGTGGTCACGAAGTGTGCTTTCGGGTGTCCTTTTTGTCTCTGGAATCACCTATGCCGCATCCGTACCCTTGATTGGGGCCATGGCTGATCGTTTTGGATACAAGTGGGTCTCAATTGTCACCGCAATGATGATGGGAGTGGGATATATCCTCGGTGCTCGTGCACAGACTGTCTGGGAAATGTATATTTTTATCGGCCTGTTGCAAGGCATAGGAGCCTGTGCGGCCATCCCCCTGCCATTGTCAATGATTGCCAACTGGTTTGTGAAGCGGCAAGGCCTGGCTCTGGGAATTGCCTCCGCCGGCATCGGTACCGGGGCCGCGATTGTGCCTCTGCTGGTCACATTCACAGAGACGCAATTTGGCTGGCGCACAGCGATGACGGTTTTGGGATTGCTGATTATGCTAATTTATGTCTCAATTGCACTATTGGTGATACGGCGCCCCGATACCCGTTATATAGCAAGCTATGAAGGACAGCCACAGGTTGAATTGGAGCAGACAAAGGCAGGCGCGGACCCGGATATTTCCCTGTTCCAGGCATTGACTACCCGACACTTCTGGTCTCTCTTCACCATTTTCGGATTCTGTATCTTCTGTGTGGGCTTGATCATCACCCATCTGGTCCCTTTTGCCAGGGACACAGGTTTGTCACCAATGAGTGCTGCAAGCCTGCTGACAATTATGGGGCTCTGCAGTATTGTGGGACGACTCACCGCCGGTTTTTTTTCGGACCGGATTGGTGCCAACCGAGTCCTATTCAGTGGTCTGTTGTTGCAGGGGATAATGATTCTATGGCTTTCACAGATGAGCAGTCTGAAGATGTTTTACCTCTTTGCAGCTTTGTTTGGTGTGGCTTACGGTGGAAACCTGGTCATGGTTCCCAGGCTGACCGCAACCATCTTTGGTGTAAAGTCGATGGGTGCCATATTCGGCGGCCTTTCGGTAGCTGACGGAATCGGATTCGCTCTCGGCCCCCTTTTAGCCGGCTATCTTTTTGACATTTCCGGGACTTATAATGACGCCTTTCTGATCACAGCAGCCGGAATCTTCATTGCGGTCGGGGTAACGTTTTTCCTCAGAAAAAAAGGTTGACCTGCAACCAGTGAACGTTTGAAGCCGATTATTAAAAGAATTCGTGAGCATTCAGTAAACGACGTCAAGAGAGGAGCTGTTCAGCCAAAAAAAATAATGGCTAAACAGAATCAGGAGGGGCGGTTTAATAACCTATCGATGTGGTATTCGAGGTTTTTTCCTTCCAATGG
>Ga0209249_1003278_pt1 | contig 11833 bp, 10 predicted proteins | sample SaaInlV_200m_DNA_4_FD_184653 | JGI IMG/M metagenome (GOLD analysis project Ga0209249, IMG submission 184653) | Marine microbial communities from expanding oxygen minimum zones in the Saanich Inlet - SI037_S3LV_200m_DNA (SPAdes) (version 2) | ecosystem: Environmental > Aquatic > Marine >...
GTGGACTGTCTCGAAAGACACGCGCTGCCCTGCGCAAAAGACCGGCTCCAATCGAGATCGCGCTGCACATCCTCAAGAACACCGCTTGATCCAACCGAATTCTGCGCTCAAAGTTGCGAACACCGCATTGCGGTGCCCATCAGGATAGACGCAGCTGCGCTCATAGGTGTACATGGGCGTGAAAGTCCCCGGCATGCCGAACAGAGACGTCGTTTTCTGGGTGATCCACCAGGTGAACTCCCGCCCTCCGCCGTTGTCATGGTCTCCGCTGCCGATCCAGTCGAGCGCGGCCATGTCGATCCCGTAGCGCCACATGTCATAGAGCGTTCCGTCTCCTGCTCCGTCGCCGGAGAGTTCCGTATGGCGATGGAACTCGCCTCGGAGGATTCGCAATGGCGTGCCGCGTACCGTGGCCCGGTAGTCTCGGATGGCGGCAACATCTTCAGCCTCCGCGCCGGCCTCCGGGACCGGCTCGACCAGCGCCTCCTCCTCCACCGGGACGAGTGTGTATTCGGTGCTGATTCGGGCGACGGGACCGGTGTCGGCCAGGCTGATTTCTTTGTTGAACAGCCAGTCCGGGTATTGGGTGTACGTCCTGGTGCTGCGTGGTGGAACGGTCTTGCCTGTGCGCCTCGTCTTCCGCCTCGGGATGCCAAACACGGCGCCGGCGCGAAGACGTCCGTCGCTGGCGGAGAGAACTCGCAGTCCCGATCCGGGGCCGGGGATCAAGGCCGGCTCTTCATGAAGGAAGCCATCGGTGCCCGGGACTGTCGTCGCCACGCGCCATTTCATGCTCTCCGGGTCCAGTGCGGTCACCACGTTCATCCATGTTCCCCCCACCGCACTGTCGAAGCGCACGTACCGGATCCTGGCCGACAGCCAAAGCCGCCCATCGTGGCCGAAGCTGACCTTGGGGCCCGTGGCGAGGATCTGGCGTTTGGCTTTGGGCCAACGGCGCTTCCCATTCGGCAGGGGGAGCGCGAGGTTGACATCGTTGGGGACGGTCATCAGCGCGTTCCCGTCGAGCACTCGGAGACCCACTTCCCGGGCACGATAGAGCGACGTACGCTTCGGACTCCGGTCGTAGGGACCGAAGTCCTTCCCCCAGCCTTCCGGGCAGACCTCATAGGCAATCCAGAGTCGTCCCTGGGGATCGTAGGCCACGCTTGCCCGGAGTTCGTTCCGGGCGCTTCCGGCGATCGTCCGTGCCTCCGACCACTCGTTCGCTTTCCGTATCCGGGCAACCACATCATAGTCCCCCTTGGCGTAGCTGTCCCACGCGACGGCCACACGGCCCTCCGGCCCTGCGCTGAGAGCAGGCTTCCAGGCATTGCCGGAGCCGCTACTCACGGTCGTGACATCCCCGAGCTTCCCGTCCTCGATCGGGGCCACGAGGATGTCGGAGCCCGTGCCGTTCAGGCGCTGCCAGGCGATCCATACGGTACCTTCTGAGTCCGCTATGGCTGTGACATTGCCGTCCGATACGGGGGCGTCGGTCAGGCGAGTCGCGTCCGTCCATACGTTGTCCGCCAATGCGGCTCCGTAGATGTCCCAGTTGCTGTCGACATTGGCGGCCCAGATGACCCACGCTCTCCCCTCACCATCTCGGGCCATAGTCAGGCCCAAAATCTCGCCTCCGCCGGGTGTGACGGGGGCCGGTGGGGACCACTCCTCGCCGGCGAACTCAGTGAACATGATCTGATCCCCGCCCGTGGGCTTGGCCAGGAAGGAGAAGTCTTCCGGGGCTTCCTTCACGGGGGGCCGGCGCGCGAAGCCCTCGCCGTGAGTGAACGCGATGTACGCGACCTGAAGTCCGCCGTCAGAGGTCTCCAGGGCACATGGGGTCGTGTCTTCTGTCGGTGCTTCCACAACCAGGCGTGCTGTCGGCAGACGCGCGACCTCGACCTCTCGATTCAACGCCCAGCGGCTTCCTCCGTATCCCATCACGCCGATCTGCACACTGAACGGCTCGTCCCCGGCGTTTACCTCGAGGACAGATTCCCGGGTCACGCCTCTCATACTGAGCAACACCCCGTTGGGCTCCAGGGGGAGGGTGCCTTTGTCGCGGCCGCGCTTCTTCCAGAAACGGGGGAAGAAGCGCCGAGTCGTCAGGCTGAAACCGGTGGTCGTTGCGTAGTCGTTGCCGGTGAAACGCCATCCCTCGGTGGCAATGATCTCGCCCGGCGTCACACGGTATGTGCCCTTCCACGTCTGCTCTTCCTTTGCCTTGTTCCCAAACGTGATGAGCATCGTCCGGATCTTCCGGTCCATGGGGACGTCGAGACTCCCCGGCGCGGAAGGCTGTGCGCGTACGAATACCCCGAGGGTGATGAAGGCGCCGATCCCGATGAACAGACGTTGTCTCATGGTGTGGTCCTTTCCTGCATAAGCCGGGCCCCGGATTTCCGCGTGACGGCCTGTAGTGGCAGACTGCCGTTGCCAAGGAGGCCCGGGGGCAGAGCTTCCCAGTATAGCTATAATATGGGGTGCACTACTTGTGGGACGCAAACGGCCCGGATGGGGGTCGGCAATGGTCCTTGAGTGCCCGCAGCGGCAACCCCGGGAGAGTATCATGCGATGTGCAGACCAAGGCGCTGTCCTTGCCACAGTACTTCTGACGGCAATCCTCTGTGGACCCGTCACAGCCGGGCTGTTCGACTGGGGGTGGCGGGAAGACTTTGAGGACGTCGGCCGCTGGAAGGCCGAGGTGAGCTGGCTTTCCAACGCGGATGTCGACGCCACTCTCGAAACGACCGAAGGGATCGCCCATTTCGTCGTCCCGACTCCTGGCAGAGGCATGAAATGGCGCTGCCACCTGCGACCGGTCACACACGCGGATACGCCGTTCCTCATCGTGACCTACCGCGCCCGCGGGCTTCGCACCGATTTCGGTGAGTACTTCATCTACGTCGACGACGAGGGAAAGCGCGAGGCGCGGCCCCTTCTGCTTAGGCATCTCGTGCCGGACAACCAGTGGCACACGGTGGCCGTCAATCTCAGCTCTGTTGTCCAAGGCGAGTCGTTCCGCGCAATGGCCATTCAGGTTCAGGCGGCGAAAGGTGCGGGGGCTGAGCTCTGGGTCAAAGACATCTGGTTGGCCGAATCGGTCCCCGCTGGGGTCGAGGAGATCAACGCCGTCGCTCGTTCACCCGTTCGCCCTGATGTCTATCTCCCGCTCAACGGCGAAGCTGCCACACGCTGGACGGCGCGCACGGGATGGTTGAGCAATGCGACAACGGATTCGGCCGTCGCGAAGGCTGGTCGAGCGGATCGCCTCTGCGTGTCTCAGGCAGGTCGCGGTATGAAGTGGAGCTGGTTCTTCGAGGATGAGGTGGTGCTCACGGGCCATCGGTTCCTGTCCATGCGTTACCGAGCTACCCGGTCGGTTCCGCGCTCAGACTACGCTTTGTGCATTCTTGCGGAGGCCAACGCTGATGGGCGAGACTACGCTCCGGCAATCATGCCGAACGACCTCCGGCACGACGGCCGCTGGCATACGGTGACCGTACCCATCGACGACCTCGCCCGCCGATTCCCACGTATTCGGGGCGTTGCCGCTCAAGTCCAGGCGGGAGCAAACGATGCTTCACTTGAGATCACCTCGATTGGGTTCCTCAGCGCTGTGCCGATGGTCCCAGCCGCGGACCTCCTGGGCGATGTGGGCACGGCGCGGAGGATGGCCGGGTTCCAGGCAATCGCTCTTGCCGGGCAAGGTCGTGTTCCCTTGCAGGATGCCCTTGAAGCTATGCGTGTTGCTGACTGGTCGGCTCGGGAAGACGTGGCTCTGTCGGACATCCCTTTCGTGCTGCCCGGCGCCGACGCCGTGCTCCCCGGTACCGGGCTGGTCGAACGCGCAGCCGCGACCGTTTCAGTGGGCAGGACCTGTTCCCAGATCTTTCTGCTGACGTTGGCGGCCCTCAGGGGAGGAGAGGAGGAAGTCTACCGCCGCGAAGGCAGACTCACCGAAATCCGTGAAGTCGATCGATTCCGGATCTCGCTTCGCTATACAGATGGGACGACCGAGGGTTGTTTCCCCTGGAACGTGACGCAGGAGACGTTTGCCCTGTCGGACGGCGCTCAGGTGCTCTGCGTATTCGCGGACCCGACGCGAACGGTCGACAGGTTGACCCTCACAGACAACTCGGACGGTGCCGGATACGTGGTCGTAGCCGTGACATGTCGGGCAGGCCCGCGCGTGATCAAAGATCCGGATGACACCTGGTTGGGCCTCGCCGTCCGCCCCTTGAAACCAGCCCGGGATGAATCGCTGGTCAGGCGTACCGGTGACGTGCTCCGCATCATGACTCCCCTGGCGACCTGCAACCTGTCGCTCACTCCGTTTCCCCGCATTCGCGAACTCCGCAACGATGCGGTCGGTGATGAACTCTTTGGCCCTGACCATGCCGCTGCTTACCTGTACACCCCCAGAGCGAACGGGGCAGCCATCGCCCCCCGATCCTTCAGGCTGGCGGAGTGCCGGACGAACGGTGACCGGGCGGTTCTCACCTACGCCGCAGAGGCACCGATCGGCGTCCGCTTCCAGCTTGATGTCTCGGTGACCGACACCGGCGAGATGGCTCTGGGGGGGCGTCTGACCAATGCCTCGGCCTCGCCACTCGAACTTGCTCTGGACGGTCCGAGCGTGGGACCGGTTCGGCTGGGGAACGAACTGACCGAGACCTGCTACCTTTACCCGGGGGCAGGCTGCTCCATTGGCAGTCGCCCCGTCGTGCGCCGCGACCGCTTTGGAGGGCGCTTTCCGCTTCAGTTCATGGCCGGCTTCAATCCCGTGACGAATTCCGGACTCTACCTGCGAACCGAGGGCCAACGCGAGATGCGCGACTACGCGTTGAGCAAGGATGATAACGGCCTGACATTCGGGATCGCCTACCCGCGTGCCGCCGTCGTGCCCCCAGGCGGGGAGTTCGCGACCGTCCGAACAATCGTCGGCTTCTCGAACGGAGACTGGCACGCCGCTTTTGATGCTTACACGCGATGGCTGCAGACGTGGTACCGACCTTCCTCCAAGCGGAAACAGTGGTTTCGAGAGGTGTTCAACTTCCGGCAACGCTTCCTTCATTCCTACGATCCCCTCTACGATCCCGCAACGGGCACCTACCGCCTCGAACGGGCTCTGAGCGAAGCCGACACCCATTTCGGTGGCATCGAGTACCTGCACCTCTTTGATTGGGGAAACGTGCCGCGGATAGGTCGCGTTTACGGTCGCATTGGGGATCATTCTCCTTTCGACGAATATCTCTCGGGCGGGGTCAAGGCATTCCGCCGGGCCATCCAGGGCGTCCAGGATGCAGGTGTTCCGGTGGGGCTTTACATCGAGGGTTACCTGCTGCAGGAGAAGGGGAGACTCGGCCAGGCGCATGGCCGGGAGTGGCAGATCGTCACGCAGCGGGGTGACCCTCTCTATTGGCAGGACAGCACTGAAATGATGGTCTGTTCAGGAATCCCGGATTGGCAGAACGTCCAGGCTGAGACCTATGCCGCACGGGTCCGGGAGCTCGGCGTAGACGGCATGTACCTGGACCAGTTCGGGTTCGCTAACAGCGGCAAGGACTGCTGGAGTCAGACGCATGGTCACCCCCGGCCAAGCTACACCGTCGAGAGTGAGTTCGAACTCTCTCGCCAGGTGCGCGACGGGATCGATGCCTCAAAACCAGACGTGGCTCTGTACAGCGAGGAAACGCCTTGCGATGTGAATTCCCAGAATCAGGATGGGAGTTTCACCTACCACATGCGCCATTGCCGCGGGACGCGCCCATGGGTTCCCCTTCACATGCCACGCTTCGCCATACCCTCGTTCAAGACATTCGAGATCCTGGTCTGCGACCGCCCCATGGGCGGCTGGACTGAAGGAGTGAAGTGGACGTTTTTCAACGGGGAAGGAATCTGGTTGGAGGGCAGAGCAGATGAGTGGTTTCGACCGGAAACGCTGGCGGCCATCCGGAAGTGCCACGCGATCCTGCGTGCCCACCGGGATGCGTTCACCAGCGACCGACCACGTCCGCTGGTGCCGACCTTGGCTCCCGGCATTTTTGCGAACTGCTTCCCGATTGAGGGCAAGGTTGTCTACACGCTGTACAATGCCCGACATCGAACGTACCGAGGGCCTGCATTGAGCATCATGGCGAGGAAAGGAGTGCGCTGTCGGGATCTGTGGCGGGGAAGTGAGACAACGCCGAGGGCAGGGAAAGAAAAGCGCCTGGAGCTCGAGGTCGGACTCCAGGCGCGTGATGTCGGCGCTCTGATGGTCACGTGGTGACCGCGCTAAGCTCAGACTACCAGCGGTAGCTCCACTTCACGTTAGGCGCGTTGTAGGTCCGGTTCCACTGGTTCTGGTGGTACCATTCCACGTGCCCGTCAACATAACCGAAGTCCAACCCGCGATTGTGGTGAGGATGGGTTGGGCTCGTGCGCCACTGGTTGTGGGCGACCGTGTAGCGGTGGTGGGTCAGAGAGTAGGGGTATGAGATGTAGTTGTCGCTGAACATCCACATCAGAGCCGGGCTCTTGATCTGTCCCTGCTTCAGCAGGTTCCACTTGAGATTGCTTGTGTCATACCGTGAGGCGTGGTAACTGCCGTATCCATCACCAGGGAGACAAAGGTTGTAACCGTAGCTACCCTTTGTCCTGAGAGGCGTCCCGGCAGAATCCCACGTCATCGTGTAGGGACTAGGGTCCTGAGGACAGATGCTGACTTCTTCGTTGTGATGGTAGTCTTTCAGCGCATGCAGCCAATAGCCACGCATGTCGGCGATAGGCACGGAGCCAGTGAAATAGCGTCCAGCCGAGGGACAGTAGCGCTCGTCGAAGTCATCGATGTACATGGCCATACTGAGTGTAAGCTGCTTGAGGTTGCCTTGACAGTTGGCTTGGAATGCCTTGTCCCGGGCCTGGCCGAGAGCCGGCAGCAGCATCGCCGCAAGGATCGCGATGATCGCAATCACCACGAGCAACTCGATCAACGTAAACGCCTTCGTACCTCGGGGGAACTGATCTTTAGCGCCCAACATATTGCCGTCTCCTTCTCCTCCGACCACAAGGCACAGCCGACCGCTGAGCCCGGAAAATACCTCAACTGTACTGATACACGCTTTCGAGTCTACCACAAGGCAGGGCGCGTGTCAACCGCATTCTCATGCTTCACTCCGAGGAATCGATAGCGCTGGACGCGCGTTTTTTGCCGTATCTGGGTTGCCAACCCCTCTTCCGAAGCTAAATTAGTCGGCTCTGCGACGCAGTATCTTTGCTGCTCGTGGCAGATAACATACAGGTTCCGGCGTAGCTCAGCGGTAGAGTAGGTGGCTGTTAACCACTTGGTCCCTGGTTCGAATCCAGGCGCCGGAGCCATTCTTTTTCGGCCCCGAACCATCGGGGCCTTTTCTTTGACGGCCCGCCACCCGGCTGGCCGTTCGCCTTTCCGTCCGCAAATCCCGCTCAGCCAAAGGGATTTGCGACTCCTGTCCCGCCGCTCTCTCGCCGCCCGGCGTGCTCTATCCTCGGGTCGTCCGCCCCGCCGTCCGGGCCGGAATCCGTCGAGAAACGGCCAAAACTCTCTGGTGCTCTCGCGCTCTATAGAGACAAAAACTCTACGCACCTGCTCTCGGCCCGGATTTGGCCCGTTTCCGGGACGCCCCGACGGCTCCACCCCCGGATTATTGAGCGGCCCGGTGGCGGTCGCGCCGCGATGCGCTCGGCGTAGAGGTAGCCAACGCCTCTCTATTGCTCTCGAAGTACCTGGAATCATGTGACTTGGCCTGTTCACTGTTCCCGCCGGAGCGCTGTTAAATGCGCCTCCGGCCAGGGAGGTGGACACGCCGGAATTAGCCTGCGGCCGTGGCGCGAACGGCAAACGACAGGGCAACGAAGCCCGCGCGAGGGTCAGCACCGTCCCCGACTCGCGGCGGCGACTCGACGGGCTCATCCGGGGCCCACAGGAGTGTGCTGGCGACGCTTCGCAGATGGAAACCAGCGGCCTCAACCAGATCAACCGTCTCTTGGACGGTGCGGAAGGTAGCCGAGGTGTAGATGCGATGCCCCTCGGCCTTCTTCCGTGCGTAGAGCCGCCCCCACGGGCTGTCGGCGGGGACGATGCCCACAAGCAACACACCATCGTGCGACATCACCCGGTGGCATTCCAGCAGCGCCGCTGCCGGATCGTCGATGAAGCACAGGGTCAAGGCCAGCAGGACGCCGTCAAAGCAGTCATCGGGGAACGGCAGGCTTTCCGCCGTTCCACGGTAGGTGCGCACGCCACGGCGAGCCGCGATCCGCAGCATGCTCGCGGCGGGATCAATGCCTTCGCCGATCCCGAGACCGACGGCAAAGCGGCCGGTTCCCACGCCGACTTCGAGCCAGCGGCCCCGGCAGCAGCCGACCAGCCGCCGCAGACTGTCCAGTTCCGCCGCCAGGATGGCCCGGCCGACGGACTCGTCGTACCAGGCGTCGTAGTCGCTGGCGATAGTATCGAACAGAGCGTTCATGGCGAGTCCGTGTTCAGGTGATCCACTTCCGCCGGACATTGCGCAGGCTGACGGCGAAGAGTCCGGCGCAGAAGACGGCAAGGAGGATGAAGTCGAGCCAGGGCGGCAGTTTGCCGGTTCGGCTGACGGCCTCATGGAGAAGGTCCGCTCCGTAGGTCAGCGGCAGGACATACGAGAGCGGGCGCAGCCAGAACGGGAGTGAGGCCACCGGGAAGAACAGGCCGCAGAGAAATAGCATCGGGAAGCGGAAGAAGTTCGAGAAGGTCTGCGCTTCGAAGACCTCGCTGACCGAGACCGCGATGAAAAGCCCGAGGAAGGTGGACGAGATCGCGATCAGCACGATGGCTGGTAGAAGGACGCCCCACCGTACGCCCGAGAGGTCGCTCAGCACCGCCGCCATGATCACGGGCACAAAGGCGTTGGCCACGCCGAACAGGATGGCCCCGGCCGTCTTGGCGAACATGAGCAATTCCAGAGGAATCGGGGCGAGCAGTAGTCGCTCGAACGAACGCCCTTTCTTCTCGAAGGTAACAGTGACCGCCAGCATGGACGTCGTCCCAAAGAGCACGGACACGGCCATGACTCCGGGCAGCAGGGCGGGGATGCTGTCGAGACCCGACCCGGAGCGAATGAAGAACATAGCCGTCCACGCCAGAGGAAAGACGATGCCCCAACTGATGTTTGGCGGCTTGAGATAGTAGGCGCGCATGTCCTTGGCCAGGATATTCCAGAAGGCGATCCAGTGCTTCATGCCCCGCCTCCTTTCCCGGCCTTTTCCTTCTCGTGCTTCATCGCATCAACCTCGATGCCGGTCACCTCGACGAAGACCTCCTCGAGTGAGGGCCGGATGACGCGGGCTTCGGTCACCTCCGCACCTTCTTCCTCGAACAGGCGCACCAGCGGCCCGATGCGCAGCGGCTCGGCACTGGTCACACGGAGGGAACTGCCGATCAGGGCTTGGCATTCCAGTGACGGGAATGCACATCCCGCGACTTGGCAAAGCCGCTCGGCATCCCGCCCCACCGCAAACTGGACGACATGGCGTCCGGCGACCTGACGCAACAGATTCTCGACGCGGTCGATACGCACGATTTGGCCCTGGACGATGAACGCGATGCGTTGGCAGAGCCGTTCCGCCTCCTCGATGTAGTGGGTGGTCAGGAAGATTGTAGTGCCGCCGGAGTTGAGGTCGGCGATGAGCTGGCGGATCTGCCGGGCGCTGCCGACATCGATACCGGTCGTGGGCTCATCGAGGAAGAGAATGGACGGCGAATGGATGATTCCAGCGGCAATGGTGAGCTTGCGCTTCATGCCCTTGGAATAGCCGCCGAACTTCCGTCCCGCTGCCTTGGCCAGGCCGAAGCGTTCCAGCAGTTCCCCGGCGCGGCTCTCGCGGTCGCCCTTCGCCATGCCATACAGCGACCCGCAGAAGCACAGGTTCTCGAAGCCAGTAAGCTCTGGGTATAGGTTGCTCTCGTCGGGGACGATACCCATGAGGTGCTGTGCGGCTTTGGGATTGCGGGAGCAGTCGATGTCCGCAATTCGGATCGTGCCTGCATCAGGCCGGGCCAGGCCGGTGAGCATGTTGATGGTAGTCGTCTTGCCCGCACCGTTGGGGCCCAGGAAGCCAAACAGCTCACCGTGGCCGACGTCAAAGTCGATGCCCACGACCGCTTGCACATCCCCGAAACGCTTGGCCAGCTTCGCGACCTGTATCATCGGTCACTTCCCGGTCTTGCCGGTGCATGGGTGCGTCTTGCTGTCGCCGTGGCACTTGCGCACCTGTTCGGCGGAGCATTCCTGGGGCTTTCCTTTCAGATTGTCTGGCCTCCGGCATCCTTGTTTCTTCGCATTGCCGCACATGGTCGTTCTCCTTGTTCTGTGGGTGTGTTGCCGGTCGATCCCCGTTCCAGCGGAGCCAGCAAGGCGTCGATCTCCGTCCGCCACTGCTCCAGAGTCTCCTCATTCAGGCGATAGTGGACCCGATAGCCGCGACGCTCGTCGATGACCAGGTCCGCGTCGCGCATCACCCGCAGGTGCTGAGAGACGGCCCCTTGGGTGACATCAAGCCGAGCGGCCAGTGCGTTCACGCACAGCGTCCGCTGCCGCAGGAGCTGAATTAGCCGCACCCGCGTGCCCACGGCGAGGACCTTCAGAACTCTGGCCAGTTTGTCAGGTTCGTTCTTCATATTAGTTCCTGCTAATAATCTAATGCAAGGCCCGGGTATTTCAAGGCATCTTGCTGCATGGGGATCATGAAGGCCACACCCCGCCACGGAGGCGTTGCCCCTGGCGGACCCGCGCCAATGTGGTAGACCCAGGCGGCCTCGACGCCCGTGTTGGCCCTGACGGCCGCTAGGGCTGCGACCGAACAGAACCACGAGATCCGCCCGCCGCCATCCGCGACTGGCGCAAGTAGCGGAGATCGTGCCCCCGTCGCGAGCCGCCGGTGGACCCTGATGACTCACTCCCCGGCCGCCCGATGTTTTGCCGAACAGCACTTGCACGCCACACTACATGCAGTATAGTTACGAAATCGTAATCATTCTGATTTAGGTCTTTCGCGTGATGCCAAGAGAACAGATAGAAAAACGAGTTGCGGAGTTCCTGGAGCTGTGTCGTCAGCAGGGCGTCAAGGCAACTCATCAAAGAACCGAGATTCTTCGGGAGTTGGCCGGTAGCGAGGAACACCCCGACGCCGAGACAATCCTCAACCGTGTGCGGCAACGGGTTCCGGCCATCTCGGTTGATACCGTCTATCGAACCCTGAAGCTGCTGGAGGACAAAGGCGTCATCGCTCGCGTTGGTTCCATGCGAGACAGAGCCCGGTTCGATGCCAATACGGATCGGCACCACCACTTCGTCTGCACGGAGTGCGGGATGATTGGCGATTTCTACAGCGACGCAATGGATCGGTTGCCTGTGCCTCAGGAGGTGTCCGAGATGGGCAGCGTCGAGGGAGTTTATGTCGAGTTGCGAGGAGTCTGTCGCAAGTGTAAGCAGAAAGCCATGAAGGCCGAGGTGCGAACAGGAGATGAGCCATGAGCGGCGAAATCACCTGTCCGGTAACCAGCAAGTCTCAACGCGCATCCGGTCGCCAAAGGCAGCAACACGAAAGGAGGTTTGCATGAAGTGAAGCGTGCGCCTGAGCGATGGCTTGGGTTGCCCAAGTTGAACCGGTACATCAGTCAGCTAACCGAAACCAGCAAAGGAGATTGTCATGTCGAACGAGAAGTATAGAGGCTCTTGCAAAACCCCCATCGGCGTGGTTCTACACCGCGCCTTCGATGGACCAACTATACGTGCAGTGAAGCTCCTTGTCACGCCCCCCCCTT
>Ga0209249_1003283_pt1 | contig 11809 bp, 8 predicted proteins | sample SaaInlV_200m_DNA_4_FD_184653 | JGI IMG/M metagenome (GOLD analysis project Ga0209249, IMG submission 184653) | Marine microbial communities from expanding oxygen minimum zones in the Saanich Inlet - SI037_S3LV_200m_DNA (SPAdes) (version 2) | ecosystem: Environmental > Aquatic > Marine >...
TGGGTAGAGAAAGGCTGTAATTTTCAGTTTTCCTTTTAAAACCTGGTGCGCCAGCTGCTGGAAGCTGCTGGGACAGCGCCTGGGCCTGAACCCCGACATTTGGAAATCGACTGGCTTTTGTCTGAACAAGTCCGGATTTTATTTCAAGAATTCTTGCTGATGCTTTTTTTATATCTAAATTGTTTTTTAAAACATCGTTAACAAGATCGTTAATTTCAGTATTTCCAAAATCTTCCCACCATCTGTCTTTGATCTCATTACCTTCTAAGGCCCGGTCTATACTGCTCCAGCTATCCGGTACATTGAATCCCGGATCAGGTTGTTTGAAATCAGGGCCGAGTTTCATGCACCCTGTGAACAGGAAAATAAAAACTAATAAATAAAATAATCTTTTTTGCATGTACATTATCCTTCCGGAATTATTATTTGATGGCTTCGTAAAAAGTCCAATGTCTACGTTACGCTGCATCCCTCGTCATTGCGGCGTACGTTAAGTACGCCTCATTCCTCTGGATTTGCGATGCCTTGATCTTGAACTTTCTACTTAGCCATCGGTTATATTTTACAAATTTATTATTATTTAGTTGCTAAACTATATATTGTTTTCGCTATCCGAATTATTAATAAAAGTTTCAATTTGTTCAAGAACCTCATTAAAAATAGTTGCCTGGCTTAATGTAAGATCTTGCAGATATTCAGAAAATTTTTCTCTGTGGAACTTATCATGTCCCTTTGCAACCTGTTTACCCTTTTTTGTAAGTTCAAACAGGACATTTTTATCATTGTTTTTGTCTTTTATTTTTTTCAGATAGGCTTTTCTTTCAAGTTTTCCAATAGTTTGTGATACTGCCCCTTTGGTAACTCCAAGAAGTCCTGAAAGTTTTGTGGTGTTAATTCCCGGATTTTTTTCAATCGCAACGATTGTATGAATCTCGGCAATGTACAATAGTTCACCTGACCCGAAATCTCTAGGCTTTTTTTCTACCTGATGTACTTTATTGAGGATTCTTTCAAATCGTCCCTGGATTTTATCCATTATGTTCAGAATTTCATTCATATATAGTTCAGCTATAGTATAGATGCTAAACAAAAAGTCAAGTTCTTATTATAGCCATCCAGGGACCTGTTAATTGTATTATAATATAATAACGCATTTAGGCAGGTGGTTTGAATTATTATGCCATGGGGAAAATACCTTTACAATTTCTCAAAATTCAGCTCTGGAAATTTATAAAGTTTATATATTTTATATTATGATTTGTCAGATACTTAGGTAGAAAAAATACCCTGCGGTAGTCGAGAGTATAAAATAAGGCTTGACAGGAAATTATAAAAAAATATAGATGTTAAAAGTAAAACGTAGAAAACGATATACGTTATTTCAGCACTCTTATTTATGCTAACACTATTAAGCTAACCGGGGGGTGTATTATGAAAGCCGCAATAGTCCAATCTGATTTTACCTTAAAAATTGAAGAATACCCGACACCGAAGCCCGGTTCCGGTCAAGTATTAATTAAAGTTGCTTACTGCGGAATCTGTGGATCCGATATTCATTTTTTAGCTGCAAAAATGATCCCGGAAGGATGCATCATGGGCCATGAGTTATCAGGGTATGTGGAAGAGATCGGCGAAGGTGTTGAAGGATGGAAAAAGGGTGATCCCGTAGCTGTGTATCCCGCCGATCCTTGCGGGCTATGTGATCCGTGTTTACAGGCAAGGGCTCATCTCTGTGAAAAAAACTTTGAAAGGGGATATGGGTTGGGTGCAAATCCCGGAGCATTCGCGGAGTATATGCTCACGGAATCATCGATGCTTCATCGTGCACCGGAGGATGTCGATATTAAAACTGTTGCCTTGAATGAGCCATGGGCGGTTGCTGTTCATGGGGTCAGGATTTCTGATTTTAAAATCGGCCAGACTGCTCTCGTGATGGGGGCAGGCCCAATAGGCCTATTGTGTATATATGCCCTGAAACATGCTGGCGCCAGCTATATACTTGTCTCCGAACCTGACCCGAACAGGGCCAAGTTAGCTTTAAACGCCGGAGCTGACAAAGTTTTACATCCGGAAAAAGATTTTCCGTTAATGGAGACAGCTAAAATTAAAGGCAAATTGCCTGATTTTGTTTTTGAGTGTGCCGGTATGGCAACCACAATGGAAGAAGCGGGTGCGCTCTGCGGACCAAAGGGGCAAGTAGTAATGATGGGCATCTACCAGGATTATGTATCTACATTTCCGTTAACCTGGTTTATGAAAGAACTTACAGTCATCTTCAGTTTAGGATCTGAAATCAGGGATTTTCGTGAAAGTCTGTACCTTTTGTCAAAAAAGGCTGTGGATGAAAATGTCATGATTAGTAAAGTAGTACCTCTATCTAAAATTAAAGAAGCATTCGAAGCCCTGGAGAAGCCGGGACACACTAAGATTCTTATAGATTGTCAGGGCGTGTAAATTTGATGGCGTCGTAAAAAGTCTCCATCTCCTGCGTTATAGCGTTTGACCAGACGTTCGACATACTAAATGTATGCCTTCACGCTTGGTCAACCACTATGCCTTGCATATGAAGATTTATACTTAGCCATAGGTTATATTTTTTCTTGTTCACTTCTTTTAACCCAAAATTATTATTAAGTTCAGTCAATTTGAACTTGTTTATATTTTATTGAAACTAACCATAGGGGTGACTTTTTATTCCCGGGCTTGATGGGGCCGTGCAAAGTCTCCATCTAATGAGCTATAGAGGTTGATCAGAAGTTCGACATAATGCATGTATTCTTTACTCCTGATCAACCACTATGCCTTGCATATGAAGATTTTTACTTAGCCATGGAAATACTTTTTATGGAAGTGTCAGGCATATTGATAAAGATAGTTCTATTTCCGGAATAAAAGTCAAAAAACAGATAACAATAGGAGGGAAAGCTGTGGGTAAACTTGATGGAGGACAACTGGTTGTTAAAGCTTTAGAGAAGGAAGGCGTTAAATATATTTTCAGCCTGAGTGGAGGACATTTACTTCGCATTTATAACGCAACAATAGAATCTGATATTAAGATCATCGACACCCGACATGAGCAGGCAGCAGGCCATATGGCGGAAGGCTGGTCATTATCAACAGGTGAAATGGGTGTTTGTTCAGTAACGGCCGGTCCCGGTTTGACAGATGCTGTAACCGCAATTGTAAACGCAGCGCAGTCCAACAGTCCCATGCTGGTGCTCGGGGGTCGAAGCGGTCTTTTTGAAAATGATATTGGTGCTTTGCAGGATATGAATCAAATGGCTATAATGGAGCCGATTACCAAATGGGCCAAAATATGCTATGAGGCCAAACGTATTCCTGAGTATATTTCCATGGCCTATCGTCAAGCTTTGAGCGGACGCCCGGGTCCGGTTTACCTGGAACTACCTTTTGATATGCTGTCTCAGGAAGTTGAGGAAGCAGAGGTCGTTTTTCCTGTAAATTCCCGGCCCAAATATCGACCGGCAGGTGATCCTGAGGCAATCAAAGAGGCCGCAGCACTTTTGGAAAAAGCTGAACGCCCGGTAATCATATGCGGAGCAGGTGGTTTTTGGTCTAATGCAAGTGAGGCCTTGACCGCGTTTGCTGAAAAAACCGGCATTCCGGTATCGTCGCGTTCTTATGGATATGGTATATTGCCTTCTTCCCACCCGTTAGCGGTAACCGGGGGTATGCTGGATTCCATGGGTGCACTGATGCAAACAGACCTGGTAATGTTATTGGGAACCCGCCTGAATTTCACTTTAATGTATGGTCAATTTTACGGGCCTGAAGTAAAAATTATCCAGGTTGATATAGAACCGACTGAGATTGGTGTAAACAGGGGGCCGGATGTGGGCATCCATGGTGACCTTAAGCTTGTACTGGAGCAATTGACTGAAAGCGTTCCCGCCACCCCTGATAGAGCCTGGGGAAAAGATTCGATGAAAATAATTGAAGAAGCAAATAAAGCTACCACAGAAGCTATTGACATGAACGCCTATCCTATTATGCCGCAAAGGTTGGTACGCGACATGCGCGAAGTTTTTGGAGATGACTGTGTTTATGTTTGTGACGGAGGTGATATCCATCTGTTCGGTTTAGAGGGATTTCCTTCTGAACGTCCCGGCAGCTTACTTGCCACAGGCTTGCAGTTCGGGTGTATAGGTGTCGGTTTGCCATTTGCTATTGCGGCCAAATTAGCTAATCCGGATCGAAATGTTATCCTGCTTTCAGGAGACGGGACATTTGGCCTAAACGGCATGGAATTTGACACTGCCGCGCGGCACGGAATACAGGTTATTTGTGTCGTTGGTAACGACCAGGCGTGGGGGATGATCAAACACGGACAGGAAAGAATGTATGGCAATGAAAGGGTTATCGGCTGCGAACTTGGGCCTGTGCGTTATGACCTTATGGTTCAAGGGTTAGGCGGGCATGGTGAGTTTGTGGAACGTGCAGAAGATATCAAACCTGCCCTGGAAAGAGCTTTGAAATCCGGTAAACCGGCCTGTGTAAATGTTTTGACTGATCCGACTATACCACACCCGACTGCTGAAATGGCTGCTGAAATGATGGGGGCATATTAATCAGTAAATTCAAAGGAGAATTAAATAATGAGCGTGTTTGTGATTGATGAGGAGAAATGTAAAAAGGACGGAATTTGTGCAGCTACCTGCCCAACCATGGTAATTGAGCAAAAGGAAAAGAACACTTTTCCCACCATGATAGAAGATGGGGAGGAAATGTGTATAAACTGCGGTCACTGCATGGCGGTTTGTCCCGAACAGGCACTATCACTCAAAACGATGCCTGCAGAACAATGTCCGCCAATCAGGAAAGACTGGCTTTTAAGTCCCGAACAGGCTGAACATTTTCTGCGCAACAGAAGGTCGATTCGGACATACAAAAAAGAACCGGTGGATAAAGAGACTATAAACAGGTTAATTGAGATAGCTCGTTATGCTTCTTCGGGACATAATGCCCAACCGGTTCATTGGCACGTCATTTGGGATACTGATAAGGTCCATGAGATCGCAGGGTCTATTGTTGACTGGCTCCGCACATTATTTGAAGGAGATTTTAAGGCTTTTGCCGAGGAGATGAGGCTTGATCGCGCAATTACATATTGGGAGAAGGGAATCGATGTCATTTGTCGTGGAGCCCCCCATCTTATTATTGCCCATGGTCCAGAGGCTGACATTATGGCCCAGGGTGCAAGCTTTATTGCTCTGACCTATCTGGAACTGGCAGCCCCGTCCTTTGGATTGGGAACCTGCTGGGACGGTATGGTGGATATGGCCGCTATGTTTGGAGCGCCGACCATGGACCTTATAGGGCTTCCCGAAGGACATAAACTGTGCGGTTCCATGCTGATAGGTCATCCAAAATTTAAGTATCATCGATTCCCGATGCGGAACGAACCAAAACTCACCTGGGGATAGGTGGCTTGATGTGTTGTTTTCTCCATGAGTGGAAATAGTTAAAGAGGGAAAGGTGGTTCAATGAATTATTTCAAAGATAAAATCACGATTGTAACCGGCGGGGCATCCGGAATGGGGCGCGCCATTTGTGAGCAGATGGGGCAGTTTGGAGCTACACTGGTAGTGACTGATATTGATTATGATGGTGCAATAAAAGTCGCGGACTCAATCAATGCCGGCGGCGGGAAGGCGGTTGCGGCCAAACTTGATGTTACTCAACAGGAGGAAGTTGAAAACATTATAAACGAAACCGCAAGAGAGCACGGCAGGCTCGATTTGATATTTAACAACGCCGGGGTCAGCATATTAGGGGATGAACGTGATAAAACATTAGAGCATTGGAAGAAAATTGTTAATATCAACCTTTTCGGCGTTATTTACGGTACAAAAGCTGCCTATGCCCTGATGGTCAAACAGGGATTCGGTCATATAGTTAACATGTCCTCCATGGGTGGTTATATTCCGTCTCCAACAGATATTGCATACGGAACAACCAAATTCGCCGTTTTAGGACTCTCCAAATCGCTGAGGGTAGAAGGGGAGGCTCTTGGCGTCAAAGTTAGCGCTATCTGTCCCGGTATGATAAAAACGCCGATAATTTACAACACCCCTGTGCTGGGTGTTGGTGATACGCCGCCGACCCCAGAGGAGATTGATGAGAATATACCGGACTTCTTATTTTATGACGTGAACAAAGCAGGTAAGGCTATTCTAAAAGGTGTTGCCCGGAACAAAGAGATGATTATTTTCCCTTTTCATGCACGTATTGCCTGGTGGATGGTCCGGCTTTTTCCCACAATTTTTCGTGTTATAGGCCGTCTTCAAGTTAAGGGCTTTCGGAAAATGCGTATTGGTGACCCTGAAAATCCTGATACACAATAAGCGTAGAGAATTTTTCAACCAGTATGAGGAACTATGGAAAATGATAAGGTTCGTAAATTTTTCCTGGTAATATGATGTCCCTGTACAGCTGTTATAAAAAGAAATTAGTTATGTGTTCGCTATTTAGTGACCTTTTCTTCTTACCAGACAAGAGATTTATGAATCCACCCTTTGTCACCATCAGAGTGCTGAACATGAATCCAGTTGCCTTTACGTTTCAGAATTTTATATGGAACCCCTTTTTCAGAACCAAAGATTATGTCATGCTTTGTTCCCGGGCCCGAGCGGATATTGCAGTTATCTTTATTTGTAATTATACTTGGTGTATTATTGACAATTGTTGTATGAATCCAGCCTGGATCTCCCTCATAATCTTCAAAATTAATCCACTGTCCCTTTTTTTTTATAACTCTAAGGGGATGGTATTTTTCTATTTTCCATATTATTTCATATTTTGTGCCGGGGCCTGAACGGATATTGGCCTCAGGAACCTTTACGGACACACGTTGTGCAAAAGAGGTTGCACTCCCGTAGAAAATAAACATGGCAACTAAAAATAAGGTTATGGTTATTCTTTTCATACAATTCCTCAATGTATTATAAAGTCTTCCACTCAGCTGATATGAAAAGCTTCAAAATGGAAAGCTTCCTGTCTCTTGTGATGATTTATTTTATTGTTAAAGCCAGCATATCTTTGTAACAACCTGAAAACAAAGGTAAAAAATCCACCGTAAAACTTTGCTCTATATTATATAGAAATGAAGGTTATGTCAAATCAGACAGCCGGTATTAGATGAGATTGTTTTGGGATGTACAAAAAAGAGGATCAATCTTTTTCAATTTCTACTTCGATGATTTGTTTTTCATCGGCCTTGGTAATTCTAATTGTGTGGTTTTTTATTTTGAGCTCATCTCCGTATTCAGGTATTCTTCTGAGCTGGGCGAGAATAAAGCCTGAAATTGTTTCATAATTTTCTTTTTCATTTAAATCCAGATCCAGGGTTTTGTTTACCTCTTCAATTTCCGTCTCACCTTTAACTATACTTTTATTCTCATCTATTTTACGGATCTGGCGTTGCTCCAGGTCTGTTTCATCATATATATCACCTACAATTTGTTCCAGAAGGTCCTCAAATGTTATAAGGCCGCTTATACCGCCGTGTTCATCGGCTACCATTGCAATATGAATCTTCTTTTTCTGAAACTCTTTTAAGAGATCGTCAATATGCATGGATTCAGGAATAAACATGGCAGGCCTGACGATTTTGCTTACTTCAGTGTCTTCGCCACCTGAAAATATTGACTTAAGAATGTCTTTTGCATAGAGGATGCCTATGATATTGTCTTTTGTTTCTTCATAAATAGGAATGCGGGAAAAACCCTTATTTGTTATTTCAGTGGTCACATCATTCAAAAGTGTGTGAGAGTCAATGCAGTATATCTGGGTACGATCAACCATGATTTCACTGACCTGAAGATCGCTGAAGCGAAATATATTATGAATCATTATTTTTTCATCTTTTTCCACCTCACCCACTTCTTCTCCAAGACTGACAACACTTTTAATCTCAGCTTCGGTAATAATCGGCTGGTTGGTTTTTTCAAATGGAATTGAAACGAGTCTGGTTATCCATTCAAGCATTATGATAACAGGTAAAAGTGTGTATTGTAATATTCTGATTACCGGAGCCGCTGTTATTGAAAGTGCTTCATTCTTTAATATGGCAATATTTTTCGGAATTATTTCACCAAACACAAGTATTATGACTGTCATGATTCCTACGGCAATACCTAAGGCATTTGACTCGAAAACTTCAATGGCGATGGATGTGGCAATGGCTGAAGCGGCAATATTTACAAGGTTGTTTCCTATAAGTATTGTTATTACAAGGCGCCTGTTGTTATCTTTGAGACGCTTGACAAGCTTCATGCCTCGTTTTTTCTGTTCAAGCAGATGCTGTACTCTTATGTCAGACAGGGACATAAAGGCTGTTTCTGTTGCGGAAAAAAAAGCTGAGAGAAATATGAAACCCAGAAGAATAAGAGGTTGTTCGGTTATATTCATCAAAATATAATTGTTCTATTACATTATTTTAAAAAAGTATTAAAAAATTCAAGACTATGATGTATGTTTTATTTTGTCAATAACTTATCTCTATGATTGATAATATTACTTATATTTTAGATGAAGTCAAGGTGAGTACATCCTCAAATAAATAATATCAGCCCTATTCAAAGGATCATTCATAAAAAACATCATATGCCTGCTGATATTTTGAAGCCTTATATGCAATATTATGTGAAAAAAATAATTTGTATTGATATATAATCAAATTTTGATGTATTAAAGAGCTGATTTATGCATTTAAAGGGTTGTTCTGTAATACATTGATATTTAAGCATATATTAAGGTGGGGCATTATATGGACTGAAGTAGGCACTTTGCGGGTGTCTCATATTGTTGCCTGAAGATTTTTCAGGCGTTGTTAATAACTCCAATACGGATTTGAATATATTATGAAAGCTCTTTTGGCTCTTGAAGATGGTCGTACATTTCCCTGCCGCAGTTTTACCGGACCGGGAGAAGCATGGGGAGAGGCCGTTTTTAACACAAGCATGACCGGTTATCAGGAGATTCTTACCGATCCTTCCTATAGTGGGCAAATGGTTACAATGACCTATCCCCTTATTGGAAACTATGGTGTAAACTCTGAAGATGTTGAATCGGCGCGCATACAGGCTTCGGCCTTACTTGTTAAGGAATACCAGAAATTCCCGAGCAATTTCAGGTCGACATCCTCCCTTGCTGATTATCTTAAAGATCAGGGAATACTAGGAATTGAGGACCTTGATACAAGAGCCCTTACAAGACATCTCAGGAATGCAGGTGCCATGCGTGGATATATATCCACGGAAGATCTTGATATTGAATCGCTTGTCGTAAAAGCAAGAAACATTCCGAGTATGACCGGGCAGGATCTCGTAAGGGTTGTAACAACAGATAAACCTTATTTCTGGGGAGCCGGAAAACCGGTCTTTGATGATCCGAAACTTGCTTGCCTTGACAAGAACATATGGAATAATAAAGGCGGGAAGTACTCTGTTGTGGCCTTTGATTTTGGCATAAAGTATAATATATTAAGATGCTTGGAAAATGCAGGTTGTGAGGTTGTGGTAGTACCTGCAACCACATCTGCCGATATTGTTAAAAGCATGAACCCTGACGGTGTGTTTCTTTCAAATGGTCCTGGTGATCCTGAACCTGTTAAATATGCCATAGATACTATCAGGGCGCTTGTGGGGCATTTCCCCATTTTTGGGATATGTCTTGGGAATCAGCTTCTCGGGCTTGCCCTTGGAGGAAAGACATTCAAACTGAAATTCGGTCACAGGGGTGGAAACCAGCCGGTAAAGAATTTAACAACGGGAAAAGTTGAAATTACATCACAGAATCACGGTTTTGCAGTTGAGACTGACAGTATGTCAGGTAAGGAAATAGAGGTAACCCATATTAACCTGAATGATAATACTTTCGAGGGGTTCAGACATCTGAATTATCCTGTTTTTGCTGTACAGTATCACCCTGAAGCTTCACCCGGTCCGCATGATGCCGGCTATCTTTTTGAAAATTTTACAAAAATGATGAAAACCTGATAGAAGATAATTTATCCATTCTGCTGATTTTGGTCTGCTGATTTTGGTTTGCTAATTCCGGCAGAGTTAAGGAATTTAATTTTAAGAGATTTAATTTGCTGAAATAATATTTAGATAAATATAGAGAAAATATGCCTAAACGAACTGATATAAACAAAATACTGATCATAGGAGCCGGTCCTATTATTATCAGCCAGGCATGCGAGTTTGACTATTCCGGAACTCAGGCATGCAAGGCTTTAAAAGAAGAAGGTTATGAAGTAGTTCTAATAAACAGTAACCCTGCTACGATTATGACTGATCCTGAAACTGCGGATAGGACATATATTGAACCGGTTACACCTGAAGCTGTTGAAAAAATAATTGAAAAAGAACGACCGGATGCCATTCTTCCAACTCTGGGTGGCCAGACAGGCCTCAATACAGCCATAGAAGTTGCGAAAATGGGAGTGCTTGAAAAATATAATGTTGAGATGATTGGGGCAACGGTTGAAGCCATAAACAAGGCTGAAGACCGGGACCTTTTCAGAAATGCCATGAACAGTATAGGGCTTCGTATTCCAAGAAGCGGTATTGCAACAACAATGGAAGAAGCTCGTGCAATTGCGGAAGAAATCAAATTTCCCGTTATCATAAGACCTAGCTTTACACTAGGCGGAACAGGCGGCGGTGTTGCTTATAACCCTGAAGACCTTGAGCTTTTTGCCAAAGCAGGGCTTGACTCAAGCCTTATCACACAGATTATGATAGAAGAATCTATTATCGGGTGGAAGGAATTTGAACTTGAAGTTATGCGGGATAAAAATGACAATGTTGTCATTGTATGTTCAATTGAAAATATGGATCCTATGGGCATCCACACCGGTGACAGTATTACCGTAGCTCCTATACAGACACTTTCCGACAAGGAATATCAGGTCATGAGAGACGCATCTATTGCTATAATACGTGAGATAGGTGTTGATACGGGGGGGTCCAATGTTCAGTTTGCAACAAATCCTGAAAACGGTGAAATGATTGTTGTAGAAATGAACCCAAGGGTTTCAAGAAGTTCAGCTCTTGCATCCAAAGCGACCGGATTCCCGATTGCGAAAATAGCAGCAAAACTCGCAGTTGGATATACCCTTGATGAAATACCAAATGATATTACCGGGGAAACCCTTGCATCTTTTGAGCCTGCCCTTGATTACTGTGTTGTAAAAATACCAAGGTGGACATTTGAAAAATTTCCCGAAACACAGGATTTTCTTACAACGGCCATGAAGTCTGTGGGAGAAACCATGTCCATCGGAAGAACCTTTAAGGAAGCGCTCCAGAAAGGATTACGATCCCTTGAAATAGGTCGTTTCGGTTTTGGAGCAGACGGAAAGGATCATAATTCGCCATCTGTGTCTGAAATAGAAAAGAAAATTACTACACCGAACTCACAGCGGATTTTTTATCTAAGATATGCCCTTTTAAACAATATGTCGATTGATGCCATATATAAAGCTACCGGAATTGACCCGTGGTTTTTATATCAGCTGAGAGAAATTGTTGACTTTGAACTATTGATTGAAAGTGCGGACGACAAATTGTCTGATGATAATTTGTTGAAGGCAAAGAAAATGGGTTTTTCTGATATTCAAATCGGCTGGATGACAGGTTTGGGTGAGGAAAGAGTCAGACAAAGACGTTATAGCTGTAATATTAAACCGGTATACAAGCTTGTTGATACCTGCGCCGCGGAATTCAGAGCATCAACTCCTTACTATTATTCCACCTATGAAACTGAGTGTGAAGCAAGGGGT
>Ga0209249_1003286_pt1 | contig 11806 bp, 8 predicted proteins | sample SaaInlV_200m_DNA_4_FD_184653 | JGI IMG/M metagenome (GOLD analysis project Ga0209249, IMG submission 184653) | Marine microbial communities from expanding oxygen minimum zones in the Saanich Inlet - SI037_S3LV_200m_DNA (SPAdes) (version 2) | ecosystem: Environmental > Aquatic > Marine >...
AGCTCGTATGGCTTCAACTACTCGTCTCTCCTATGTATGAGTCTAGTCACTGGTTCGGTCCCTGGATCGAGCTGAGTATTCCCAACTATCCAAACTGCCTTAGAGACACTCTCAACATGGGCCCTCATCTCCTCTGCCCTCTCCTCTCCCCACATTTCAACTGCGGCCTCAAGCATCATGCGGGTGTACTCCTTCACGTCTGACAATGAAATATCCCTGCGTTCTCTTCTGTCCGCGGCTATAAAAAATCTGCAATCCTGTTTGTCTTTTTATCTCAACTGTTCCTAAGCCCACCTTGTTCAGGATGACTTGTCCAATGATGGATCCAACTAGTTCTTATTATGTGGCTAAAAATTTGAAAAATGGATATGAGGGTTATGCCTCTTCCAGAATATCGATTATATGGAGTAATGCATTAGCAATTACTGCGTTTTCCCAGTTCTCTGTCTCTGCAACCATCTGTAACCCTAGTTTGATAGCCTCTTCCCCTCGTGTGGGAGGTGAAACTGGATCAACGATTATGTAATTCTGTGCAATAAAACTCACTTTTGCTTGAACGGTCATCCCAGGCTCTAGCTCATTAAAAAGGACATTTTCCCGGTTGAATAGAATCACTCGCCCATCTTTCATCCGACTGATGATGCTGTCTCCTTTTCCCTTTAATACTAATACCGTAAGTTCGTCTCCAAGGCTAATATCCGGAGTAGATTCAATGTTATACAATTCAAATCAATACTAAATTATGTATGGATTATTTATTAAATATGGTAATTTATTCCAATTGTATGCTTGGATTCACTCTTTATTTGGTTAATCTCTACCCAATGACAACCACTCCAATATCGCTAGTGATATACTTATATTTCCCTGTCTATTTAGTATCGCCAGAGATACAGGTGATTTGAATGACGCATTCTTCAGGAAAAGTCCCACGCGGATTTACACGATACTATGTGCTATACCTGTTATCTGAGAAAGAGCTCACGGGAAAAGGAATTATTGAGGAATCCATCAATAGAAGCGATGGTGACTGGGCCCCCTCTCCTGGTCTGATCTATCCCTTGTTGGGAAGGTTAGTTCGAGATGGATTGATTTCTGAGCTTGATGGAGGCAAATTCACAACCACAGATAACGGGTTGGAAGAGTTGTCTACCCATGGAGCCTTCCAGGATCAGATCGAAAATCAGTTTAACTTGGTTAACAAGCTGGGGCTCTCGATGTTTGCTGCGGGGAAATTCTTGACAGAAGAAGCTTTGGACCGAATCAGTACGGTAACGACAACAGTGCGTAGTAAAGTGGGAAAAAGGTCCAATGAGGCACAACAGCAATTTGATGAAAAATACGAGGCTTTTCTTTTACAGGAGCTTGATAAGCTAAAATTAAGAAAAACCACAAATTTGACCAATTCAGACCCATAACTATCTGAGTAAATGTTATGCCAGATCATTGATTTTCGTCCTTATTCCTTGTAGATTATCTCAATCTTATCTGACAATAAATCATGTTTTTCGATGTTGCACGGACTGATTTTACTTAATTAACCTTTCGTAATTAAAAGAGGAACGTTTTTATTCAAATGGCGTGGTATGGGGTAATGCGAGCAATCGCATCCGCTCATAGTCGGCGGCTCCGGTCTGACAAAGGCGTTTTGCCTCAGGATGACTGATCGGGCTCCAGTGGCGGGTATATGTATGAAGACTCGAATAAAGACAGTGATGTCTTCGGGTCTGATAAGGGTCGAGCAGGAAATGTTTCCTCGCTATATTCTAAAAAACAACACAATACAAGATGATTGCGATCATCCTCATTCCGATTGATCCCGTCGGACCCCACTGCTATCGAGGTGGGACTAAGCCATGCTAGTTGAGCGCACAGAACTATGTCTGTGAGCGGCACACTGCTCAGTAACACGTAGCTAACCTACCCTTAGGACGTGGACAACCCCGAGAAATTGGGGCTAATCCGCGATAGATGTAATGTCCTGGAATGGTATTACGTCCAAAGGTATCCCATACATGTTTGGTATACGCCTAAGGATGGGGCTGCGGCCGATCAGGCAGTTGGTGAGGTAATGGCTCACCAAACCTTTGACCGGTACGGGCCATGAGAGTGGTAGCCCGGAGATGGACACTGAGACAAGGGTCCAGGCCCTACGGGGCGCAGCAGGCGCGAAACCTCCTCAATGCACTTACGTGCGAAGGGGCTACCTCGAGTGCCACCTGATGAAGGTGGCTTTTCCTAGGTCTAAAAAGCCTTGGGAATAAGAGGGGGGCAAGACTGGTGTCAGCCGCCGCGGTAACACCAGCCCCTCGAGTGGTGGGGATGATTATTGGGCCTAAAGCGTCCGTAGCCTGCCGTATAAGTTTCCCGTTAAATCCAGCGTCTTAAGCGTTGGACTGCGGGAAATACTGTACGGCTAGAGAGTGGGAGAGGTCAGCGGTATTCTGGGGGTAGGGGCGAAATCCTTTGATCCCCGGAGGACCACCAGTGGCGAAGGCTGCTGACTAGAACACGTCTGACGGTCAGGGACGAAAGCTGGGGTAGCGAACCGGATTAGATACCCGGGTAGTCCCAGCCGTAAACGATGCATGCTAGGTGTTGGGTTGGCCACGAGCCACCCCAGTGCCGCAGGGAAGCCGTTAAGCATGCCGCCTGGGAAGTACGATCGCAAGGTTGAAACTTAAAGGAATTGGCGGGGGAGCACCACCAGGCGTGAAGCCTGCGGTTTAATTGGAGTCAACGCCGGGAACCTTACCGGGAGCGACAGCAGAATGAAGGTCAGATTGAAGATCTTACCAGACGAGCTGAGAGGAGGTGCATGGCCGTCGCCAGTTCGTGCCGTGAGGTGTTATGTTAAGTCATATAACGAACGAGACCCGTGCCACATGTTGCCACCAGTATCTAAAGGATAGCTGAGCACTCTTGTGGGACCGCAGCCGATAAGGCTGAGGAAGGTACGGGCAACGGCAGGTCAGTATGCCCCGAATCTCCCGGGCCACACGCGGGCTGCAATGGTATAGACAGAGGGCTGCCACCCCGAGAGGGGGAGCCAATCCCTAAACTGTACCTCAGTTGGGATCGAGGGTTGCAACCCACCCTCGTGAACATGGAATGCCTAGTAACCGCCAGTCATCATCTGGCGGTGAATACGTCCCTGCTCCTTGCACACACTGCCCGTCGAACCACCCGAATGAGGTTTCGGTGAGGAATGGTCGAATGTTGGCCGTTTCGAACCGGGGCCTCGTAAGGAGGGTTAAGTCGTAACAAGGTGGCCGTAGGGGAACCTGCGGCCGGATCACCTCCTAAGACAAAAAACGGAATAGTGCGAGGAATTTTCCACTCGACCCAAAACTCAAAATCAAAATGTGCAACTCCCGATAGAAATGTTGGGGGTGAAGGGCTAAGTCTACCCGAAGATTGGACATCTGGGAACGACGATGAGGCCATGTATAGGCTCCGACTCCAGCTGTGGGAACAGTAATTATATTTGCTGGTTACTACGCTGTGTGATGGATGACTTGGCTTGAGTGCCGAAGAAGGGCGTGGCAAGCTGCGATAAGCTCCGGGTAGACGCACGCGGTCTATGATCCGGAGATGCCCGAATAGGACTTCCTCTTAGTGCTCCTACGGGAGCGGGAACCCCCCGAACTGAAACATCTTAGTAGGGGGAGGAAGAGAAAACAATAGTGATTTCCTTAGTAGCGGCGAGCGAACAGGAATAAGTTCAAACTGAATCCTCATGGAAACATGATGGAGATGTGGTGTATGGGCCAAGATAGATCCTCCTCGATGAAGTCAAAGTGTTCTGAAAAGCTCCACCAAAGAAGGTGATAGTCCTGTAGACATAAATCGAGAGGAACGTTTTTGGTTCCTGAGTAGCACTGGTTGGGAATCCAGTGTGAATGCAGGAGGCATTAACTCCTAAAACTAAATACAACTCAAGACCGATAGCGTATTAGTACGGTGACGGAAAGTTGAAAAGACCCCCGGGAGGGGCGTCAAAAGAGCCTGAAATCACACAGTTACAGACGGTTAGGGCGTGAAAGGGTCGAAGCTGCAGAACGAAGATATGGTAACATATTGTTAGGATGCAGTGGACCAGCGTTCTATGTTCCGTTTCGAATCACGGACCGGGGAGTTCACTTATGTGGCGAGACTAAGATTTTATCGTAATCTCAGGGAAACCAAAGAGCGGGCAGCCTTCGGGCGAGCCGCTGGGTCTGAATAGGGCCCGGAGTCACGTGAGTGAGACTAGAAACCAGGTGATCTTTTCCTGAACAGGGTGAAGTCAGGCGAAAGCCTGATGGAGGCCCGCAATAGTATTGATATGCAATTCATTTATCTGATTTGGGAAAAGGGGCAATAGACCAATCTAACCTGGTGATAGCTAGTTCCTTCCGAAGTATGTCGCAGCATAGCCTCGAGTGAGACTGCTTGCGGGGTAGAGCACTAATCGGGTGGCACGGAGGAGAAATCCTTCACCAACCTTTTAAACTCCGAATACGCATGCGTCGAAGAGCTCGGGAGACGGGATGCAGTGGTTAAGCTACTGCTCCGGGAGGGGGACAACCCAGACTAAGGTTAAGGCCCCTCAATCCTGGCTAAGTGATAAATCAAAGGGCGTCGTAATGCTAAGACAGCGGGGAGGTAAGCTTAGAAGCAGCTATCCTTTAAAGAAATCGTTACAGATCACCCGCCGAGGATTGGGGCCCCGAAGATGGACGGGTCTCAAGCCAGGTGCCGATACCTTAGGCAATTTTAAATTTGTGTTAGGAAGGCGTCCCGCATGGGCGGAAGCAAGGGGGTGACCTCTTGTGGACCGTGCAGGGATTGCAGATCCCGGTGGTAGTAACAGCATAGTCGGGTGAGAATCCCGATCGCCGAAAGAGCAAGGGTTTCTAGGCAATGCGTCGTCAGCCTAGAGTTAGCCGATCCTAAGTTGAGCGTTAACATGACTCATCGAAAGGGGAACTGGTTAATATTCCAGTGCTATGGAAGTACACGAGGTAACTCAAAGCCTCACAATCGACAGTTCGGGGAAGGTTGAGCAGAGTTGTCGCTCTGTTTAAATGCATAATTCCAGGGAGTACCGTAATGGTGAGAACTGGAAGAAATCATGAATAGTCCTCCGTAAGGAGGATTCAGCTGAACCCTGGACTCCGTGAAAATTTTGTGAGGATGGATCTTCCATATTCGTACCCAGAACCAACACAGGTGCTCAGGGTGAGAAGCCCAAGGCGTGTCGGGGAAAATCTAAGCGAGGGAATTCGGCAAATTAGCTCCGTATCTTAGGTATAAGGAGTGCCTGCTGTGCTTTCGAAAGATGGCGTGGCAGGTCGCAGTGACAAGGGGGTTCCGGCTGTTTAATAAAAACATAGGTAACCGCAAGCCCGTAAGGGTGTGTACGGTTATTGAATCCTGTCCAGTGGTGGTATCTGAAACCTGATTTCAACCGGGCTAAGGACCGCTAAACGACGGGAGTAACTCTGACTCTCTCAAGGTAGCCAAATGCCTTGTCGTGTAAGTTACGACGTGCATGAATGGATCCACGAGGACCCCACTGTCCCCGCTTAGACCCCGGTGAACCCACCTGCTGGACGAACAGTCCAGCGACTTCCAGTGGAACAAGAAGACCCCGTGGAGCTTTACTGCAGTCAGTTGCTGGGAAGCGGTTGCTTTTGCAGAGCGTATGTAGGAGCCAATGAGTGCGTATCTCTGGGTACGCAGGAGGCGTCAATGGAACACTACACATTTGTGACTACTTCCCTTACCAAGATTTTACTATCTGGGACACCGGCTGATGGGCAGTTCGGCTGGGGCGGCACCCCCTTGAAAAGGAATCGAGGGGGCCCAAAGTCTAGCTCAGGAGGGACAGAAACCCTTCGTAGAGTGTAACGGCAAAAGCTAGATTGATCGGATATCTAACAATAGGATTTCCGAAGGTGAAAGCCAGGCGTAACGAGCTATCAGGTCCTTATTAATGAGGGTTGGTAGTGTCAGAAAAGTTACCCCGGGGATAACAGGCTTGTCGCGGGCGAGAGTTCGCATCGACCTCGCGGTTCGGTACCTCGATGTCGACTCTTCCTATCCTGGCCTTGCATAAGGGGCCAAGGGTGAGGCTGCTCGCCTATTAAAAGGGATCGTGAGTTGGGTTTAGACCGTCGCGAGACAGGTCGGATTTTATTTACTGGGAGTGTTGGAAGTCTGAGGGGAAAGGGCATTCAGTACGAGAGGAACAATGCGCTGTGGCCTCTGGTGAACCGGTTGTCTGATAAGGCACCGCCGGGTAGCTACGCCGCGTAGGATAAGAGCTGAAAGCATCTAAGCTCGAAGCCTCTCCTAAAAATAGACTTCCGAACCTTCGGGTTGGAGAGCGCCCATAGAAGATGGGTTTGATGGAAATGGGGTGTACGTGCCAAGGCTTCGGCCGAGGTATTCAGCCCACATTCCCCAATAGCTCAAAAGACCAGCTATTAATCTGTTCCCGCAGGAGATATCGGAGCCGTACATGGTTTGCCAAACATTTTTCATACGCAAACTTTACCTAGCGGAAGCTAGGTTTTTTGCGTTTTGGCCTAACTTTTTTTACAGGGACCTTGGTCCCTCTTGCTCGGAACCTCGAAAATGGGGGTTTACCGTTTCTTGTGAGTGGTTATCGTATATATTGTGGATATAATTATACATTCGAATATTATGTGTCAAGTAACCTAACATAAGGGAAAAAACCAGAGTCACGAAAAGTTAGTTACCTACTATAAACAAAAAAAATTATTACGGGCCTGACCCGTTATTTTATTCTATTTCCTGCGTACTGTACACACGAGGGTGCTAGTAGTGGCCGTACTTGATGGCGGCCCTGCCGACGGCGTTGTAGCTCTTTCTGGGCATGTCCTGGTAGACGGTGCAGCCTGGGCCTAGCATGAAGCCACCTCCCTCGCCTGCAGCATCTACTGCCGTCTTGACGTCGACATCGATGGCGTCAATGTCTCCCTTTCTCATGGAGTGGACCCTGTCCAGTCCCCCGCAGATGGCAAACTTGTCTCCGTAGATCTCCTTTGCCTTGTCGAGCCATATGTACTCGTGGGCGTCCCAGTTGATGATGTCCACGGGGTATTTTCTGAACCAGCCGCTCTCCATGAGGCCCTGGTTCTCGGGGTTTCCCTCTGGGGTGCTGCAGATGTGCATCATCTTGATGTCACAGTCCACGGCGTCCAAGACCTTCTTGTCGTAGCCATAAGCGTACTCGTCCAGCTGGGGGACCGTAAAGTCCTTCCAGATCCGTCCCCCTCCTCCGATTCCGTAGAATATTCCATCGGCCCCTGCGTCGATGCATGCCTTAGTGAACTCTATGGTGGTATCCGTGATTATTTCTAGGCCGTGTCTCAGGCTGTCGGGGTCTTTCTTTATGTCCTCAAGGACCCTCTCGGGGGTTCCTACCCCGTTCAATGCCTGGATTATGGGGCTCGGGATGGTGTATATGACGGGGGTGTTCCTCATGTCCCTTGATAGTATCTCGTTGGTCCTGACGAACTCCCTGAGCTCCTTCTTTGGGTCGAGGACCCAGAGCTTTTCCCAGTCCTTTGCCTCCTTGACGATGGTGTCCAGGGTTGGCGCGTTTTCATCGTTGTTCCTGAAATCGAATTTGCTGCCCCACTGCATGGGCATGAACCTGTAGAACGGGGTTACCTTGAGGAGGTCCATCTTATAGTCCAGTGCCCTGAGCATGGCGATATGTGCTCGAGCTGCCTCCTCGCCGTTTCGCTGGGAGAGCTCCCAGCTGTAATAATCAAGCCAGTCCACTGCTGGATAGTGGCCCCAGATGCTCCACGGCACCCTGTCTGGTTGTTCCCTGCGGACGACCGCCATCATTCTTTCAAATCGATCTGATTCCATATGTATCGTATCTAGTTTGGAGGTCTGGGTTAAAATCAGTTGCTAGTGAGCATATTTGAAGATTCATCTACCATCGGTTGAGCGATAGATTTTTCCCTCAATGAGCCAAATGTGAGGATCATGGGTACAGCAAGCACGCCCCCCACCGTCATCAGCGAGCCTAAATGTGCTTTCTTCTTATCTGTTCACATATAGTGAAAGTTTTGGTAACTTTGATAAATGATGAACGGACTGATTCACCCATCATTTTAGGTGAACATTAATGCAATATCGTAAATTTGGGAAACTAGACTGGAAGGTCTCTGCACTGGGATTCGGGGCCATGAGGCTTCCAATCATTGACGGAGATTCCAAGAACATTGACCAGCCTGAGGCCATCAAGATGATCAGGCACAGTATTGACAACGGCGTCAACTACGTTGACACCGCGTACCCTTACCACGGGGGAGAATCGGAGAAGGTCGTGGGCAAAGCCATGAAAGACGGTTACAGGGAGAAGGTGAGGCTGGCAACCAAGATGCCCAGCTGGCTCATAGAGAAATATGAGGACTTCGACCAGTACCTCAACGAGCAATTGGAGAAGCTGGATACCACTCATATTGATTACTACCTGCTGCATGGTCTCAATCCAAGTAGGTGGCCCCTGCTCAAAGAGTTGGGTGTATTCGAATGGGCAGAGAAGGCAAAGAAGGACGGCAGGATCAAGCACCTTGGATTCAGTTTCCACGCCGAGTACCCTGTTTTCGAGCTGATAATGGAGGACTCAGAGCATTTCACGTTCTGTCAGATCCAGCTCAACTACATGGATACCGAATACCAGGCTGGAATCAAGGGATTGAAGCTGGCAGCAGAGAAAGGATTGGCAGTGGTAGTCATGGAGCCCATCAAGGGAGGCAAACTGAGTATCACCCCGCCACAGGATGTTATCGATGTTTGGGCAAAGAGCGAGGTCAAGAGGACTCCCGCTGACTGGGCTCTCCAGTGGGTTTGGAACCTGCCAGAGGTTAGCATCGTATTGAGTGGGATGTCCGAGATGAAACATGTCGAGGAGAACCTAGTCTCAGCGTCAAACAGCGGGCCTGGGACTCTCAAGGCATACGAGTTAGCCTTGGTGCAGAACGCGAAGAAGGCTTACCTAGATCTTGGTTTCATCGGATGTACGGCATGCAGATACTGTATGCCATGCCCGTCAGGGGTCGCTATCCCTGAGATACTGGGATTATACAACGAGTACTACCAGAGCGGACGTAGCGAGGAGTTCAAGAAAAAATACTGGGAGAAGATAACTCCAGAGACCCACGGCAGCAACTGTATCAGGTGTGCGGCTTGTGAGGAGCAGTGCCCACAAACACTACCAATTATGAGTTTGATGAGCGAGACTGCGAGGGTTTTCAAGCAGCCAGAGTAGGGTGGGGCTTTTTGCCCATTTCTTTTTTCAATAATTCCCTAATCTCACACATTGTCGTGTACGTCTTTTGACTAAGAGCATTACTAACTGATACCAGTCAGCATCAAACACATATCCAAGAAAATGGGAGGAATGGCCATCATGGATAATAATATTGATTCCAATCGAGAATTATTTGGATTGTAAATCCCGGGAGAGCGAACATCTCCTTCCCCTTTTTAAGACGCTACTCGTGCCCCCGAGAACAGGATGATAAAGTACTTTGATATAAAAGGCTTTGAGGAAGGGGAATAGGGGTCCCTATCATGGACTTCAAATCAATTAGGCTATCTTCTTCGGGCGTCTCGTGAAAACACTTGTATCGTACTCGATGGGCTCCCCGACGCTCCACAGGAAGATGTGGGCGGTGCTGGAACCGACGCGCTTGAACCTAGATTTCAGACGACCTATAACAACCTTGTAGTTGTTGCTCTTGTCCAGTCCATCCAGCCACTTTTGGAAGCTACCGTGATCCCTGATTATCCTATTGAACTCCTCTGCGTTCTCGATGGTGGCCATGATCTTCTGCCTGTTCCTGATGATTCCCGCGTCGTTCTTGAGGCGCGCCTGGTCCTCAAGCCCGTAGTATGCTACCTTGTCGATATCAAAATTATCGAAAGCCGTCTCAAAGTTGGGCCACTTGTTGGCTATCATAACCCAGTTAAGCCCTCCCTGAAAGATGCACCTGGTCATGTTTGAAAAGTACTCAACATCCGTTGACGGCCTCGTGTCCTTGTAAACCCACTTCGGCATGGGCATTCCCTGTGGCATGATAAAGCCATAATGTCGGGTGTTTTTGAAGGTTTCAGTGTCAGCGGTAGATGGCGATGAGGTCGCTGATGATGCCGTGGGCCGTCTCTACGCCCCCTGCGCCCCTTCCGATGACCGTTACCTCATGAAGCCCATCGGTCGTGAATGTGAGGGCGTTCATTGTGTTGTTGACGTTGGCAAGAGGGTCCGTCAGAAGCATACTCTCAGGCGAGACCTTGGCCTTAACCGCGCCATCCTCTAGATAAGCCCGTGCGATGAGCTTGATCTTCATTCCTTCCTTTTTCGCTTCCTCTACCATGACCGGGGTTATTCCGGTGATTCCCTCGCGCTCCACATCAGTGGGTTTCAGGTTTGCACCCATGAGGGTGTTCGCAAGTATGACCACCTTTCCCACTGCGTCCCATCCCTCAACATCCCCCGCTGGGTCAGCCTCGGCATATCCCAGCTCCTGGGCTTCCTTCAGTGTCGCGTCGTAATCGCCCCCTTCTCCCATCTTTGTCAAGATGTAGTTGGTGGTCCCGTTGATGATGCCCTTGAAGCCGAGGATCTTGTTACCTGCCAAAGCCTCCTTGCCCAGGTTCACAGCGGGAGTTCCTGCCATCACGGTGGACTCGATCCTGAACTTTGCTCCGTTCGCGTCCGCTAACTCCTTTAACTCGCTGTACGCGAGGGCGGCCGGTCCCTTGTTGCATGTGATAACATGCTTGCCGAGGCCCAGTGCCTCCCTGATGTGTGGTAGTCCGGCTCCCCCTGTCTCCAGGTTTGTCCCCGTGACCTCGATGACCACATCCGCTCCTGATTTCTTGATTGTCTGTATGCTATCAAGACCCTTGGTTCCTGTAGGATAAGACTCGACTGTCCCGTACTTATCAAATGATGTGAGAAGGCTCCCAAGGTCGATTCCTTCCTCCACCATGAGGCTGCCCTTGCTCCTTCCGCTAATAGCAACTAATTGGGCATCGAGCCCGTATTTTTCCTTGAGTTCCTGCTGTTTCTGGCTTAGGACCCGCGCAAAGCCCTGGCCAACGACACCGAATCCGATTAACGCGATTTTGGTCATGGGGTAGGGTACGTACTACGTGTTAATAATGTGTTATCATCCATTTTTCGGGTTGACGGGTTTATAAGAAATAGAAGGTGGGGGGGGGGAGCCGCTCCGATTAGGGACGCCTCGCATGCGATGATGTCATACCTCTTAGGAACAGCTTTGGTCCTCTAATCTGATGTTCAGAAACCACGATATAAGGTTCACAGACCAGTGATACTTATTTCCCGAAGGATTTATGGGGGTCATCAATCCCAGCCTCATGTATGCGGGGTTCCCTTGTCCAATACATCCGTGAGCATAGGGACCTGCTGACCTATGTCCTCCTCGCCGAGCTCAGCCTAATCGTCATGTCCCTTGTGGTATTGACAGCCCAACCAACTTACCCTACCATGAATTTCATCATGAGGGCATGTTTCGCTTTGATATGCGCCTTGGGTATCATCACGGGACTTTTTCCTGCGGTCCTTTCCTTCTCCAAGGCGGAGAGGAGGGATGGGGAAGGCGTTTCGGGGCACCACCCAGATTGCGGGAGGTTCAACGGTCACACAGTCAACCTACTGGGGCAACGGAGATGCGCCGGTTGTACGGGCCTGGTAATTGGTGCTGTTGCCTCGATGATGGGTCTTGGGCTAGGACTTCTTGGCCTG
>Ga0209249_1003291_pt1 | contig 11778 bp, 13 predicted proteins | sample SaaInlV_200m_DNA_4_FD_184653 | JGI IMG/M metagenome (GOLD analysis project Ga0209249, IMG submission 184653) | Marine microbial communities from expanding oxygen minimum zones in the Saanich Inlet - SI037_S3LV_200m_DNA (SPAdes) (version 2) | ecosystem: Environmental > Aquatic > Marine >...
TAGAGAAGGTAAGACAAAAATCCAGCATACCTATAATCGTAGCCAGCGCCAGAACAGAGGATCGATTTATAAAAGAGGCTTTGGCGCTTGGAGCAAATGATTACCTGGTCAAACCATTTGATCCGCAAGCCTTTATTGATAGATTCGAAAAAGTGCTGGAGCAAGTGTACGAGCTGCCAAAAAAATAAAGCGAAAAACGGCCACACATAAAAAGACCAGTATTAAAAGAGATTTGATAACGCAAAAAATGGGTAACGCAAAAGGCCGAGCTTTTATGCCCGGCCTCGCTTATGCTACTTAAATAATTATTCCCGGTTTCTATCCCGCGCCGATTCGGAACATCTTGGTGCCACAGGTAGGACAAACGCCCTGTGTTGCGGGCTTACCATTTTTCATGGTAATCTGCTTCGCATCTTTCATGTCTTTCTTTGCGCGACACTTCATACAATATGCTTGCATCTGAGTTCACCTCCTTGATTTGCGTGAAGAATACCCTATTGTGCTCTCGTTGTCAAGCTATTTCTGATGTAATTTCGTTTTTCACTGATATTTCTCGATTTTTGATGCCATTTTTCGCGATATTTTATGAACTTTTGCCTAAAAACAACAATATGTCATAAAAAACAAGCCTGCCACACGCCCAAATGATAAGATATCTTGACAAACTAGAGGTATTGGTATAGTATTTCGGTGTTTCGCGAAATACCGAACAATAGTTATGAGCAATACTGTATTTAAAGCTATAGCCCATCCAGCACGCAGGCAAATCCTGAGCCTGTTGCAGGAACGCCCTATGAGTGCAGGCGAAATAGCGGGGCACTTCGATCTGGCCAAATCTACCCTATCAGGACACTTCAACGTACTCAAAAATGCCGGTTTGATACAGGAGCAAAGACAAGGCAACCAGGTATTCTATGGTCTTAACCTGCTATCGGTTGCGGAGGAGCTCCTTGCACTGGTTACGGGGATATTTGGTGACAGGGAAAAAGGTGAGGCAATCAATCAGACTAAAGTCGATTGAATACAGCTGGATGGCTACATTCAGATAGTTATCTCAAAGATACTCCAACGCTCTCCTTGTCAACTTACCCTATTATAGCTATAATACCGCTACATTATTGTTACTTGTACACGCGAGTAAGAAGAGAAAACGTAATAGATTAGGATAATATGAATAAGTCAGTTTTTATCTTAGTTTTAGTATATATATTAGCTTCAATCCCATTTTCCTGCGGCCCAGATGCAAAAGTAATAGCTGAGCAGGCAGCCAAGGATTGGACTGAAGATAGCAAGCCTGGCATCGCCAAATCCATAGCTGACTCAATTACTGAAATAACTACCGGCAATGATATCCCCAGTATAAGCAAAATGTGGTCCTCTGATCTTAGAGAGATAATTGCTACAACAGAACCGGAAAATATATCCTGGTCTTATTCAGAACCACAAACAGCTTCCAATAATTCATTGACAGTAACTGCCTCATCAATTCTTAACATTGATCTGCCCTTTTATGGTGCCTACACAATATCTGTTGATTTTGACCTGACCATTGATACTCGGAACGAGGAGACAACAGTTTGGGAAATAGCTACAGATTCACTCAGTGCAACATCCAATAGCAGGCGCGTAGCTGTTGTTGAGTTTGATGGCTGGTACGTTGGGGATAATGAGGTTACGACTGCGTATGATAGTGACACTGCAACGGCCCAGATAAGCATGAGCAATGGTGAAGCTGGAGAATACACAATGCGCCTTAGAAAGGCTGGTGTGGGTGAACGAGTTGAGGAAATAGTGTTTGATTACGATGGAATTTCTACTGTTCAAGAGTTGTTTTTTGTTCCCCACAAAGATAGAGATTGGTCAGAGGGTGGAAAGTATCCTGATAGTGAAGAGTATTACACTGAACTAGTATACGAAGAGAAAAAGATTCTAAAATTAGAAAATGTTTGTCCTCCGCGACTTACAGTAAATACAGGGGATAATACGTATAGAAAAAACCAATCATGGTTTTTCGCAGGAGAGCAGTGGGAATATACAGTGGAGATCCCCAAGGAGAGGTATGACTATTATGAGTATTGGGGGCGGAAAGAGATACTTACATATAAACAATACGTGATTAATACTGATCACGACGTATGGATAGAAGATATAGTAGATATGTTTGTAGAGGAAAGCAGGGAAAAAGAATGGACCGATTATAATACGATATGGTTTATGCAATCATTTGTGCAAAGCTTCCCGTACAAAAGCGATGACATGACTACACGCTATGACGATTATCCGAGATATCCTGCCGAGACGATCGTAGATGGCGGTGATTGCGAGGATTCAGCTATTCTTCTTGCAGCGCTTGTCAGAAAGCTTAACCATGGAGTTGCCCTATTATTATTCCGTGAGGATGCACACATGGCTGTAGGAGTCGAAGTAGACGAGGATTTTGCCGATAACTGGTCTTTGCCTTATGAACTAACTTATTATACCGATGATGATGGTCAAATGTATGCTTATTGTGAAACAACGGCTGAAGGATGGGGTTTTGGCGAAAAACCTCCTGATATAGAAAGTTCACCCGATATATCAGTGGTGAATTAGATTTCTACCATCCCAACAAAACTCCAAGCTATCTTCATACTTCACTGCTTCGTCCAAATGTACGCATGGATGGATAGTAATGCAAAAAACGGGGCAAAACTGGCCGCTGCGCAGTGTATCGTTATATAATGGAGTATTTTCCTACTATTGAATCGAACGCGTTGCTAACCCAAAAAGACGGTTTTACGAGAAGTCAAAGAGGCCATCGACTATGCCAGTTTGCACCATTATGAGGATACCCAAAACGATACTGATACATCCGGCTATGCCTTGAAGCCACAGATTAAGTTTCAGAGACCTTGAGGTTGCAAGCTTGAAGGGAAGGCTTATTGCGCTGCTAAAAACCATCATACCCAGTATTGAACCCACACCAAAGACCAGCAGAAAGTAGAGCCCCTCGATCGCATTAGACATAGTACCAAGCACCAGCACCATCAGGGCACCGCTTCCGGCCATACCATGCAGCATACCAATCAGCAGCGACCGTTTTAGATGAGTATGCTTATGCTTGGTAGGGTTGGTGTGTTGTTGCGTATGCGAATGGAAATGAACGTGGGTGCTGTCTGCGTGCTCGTGGACGTGAACGTGAGTTTTACTACGTTTTATCAATTTCCACAAAAGAGGTATTCCCAACACAACCAGCAATATTCCTACGCAGAACTCCATGCCCAGTGCCAGCTTGTCGGGAATGCTGATCTTGAGGAACAATACGCCGAAGCCAACAGTAAACAGCACGATCGTGTGACCTATGCCCCAGGTCAGACCGGCCAGCATCGATCGCAGGATGCTACGGTTGCGGCTGACGATGGTTGTTACCACTACTACGTGATCGGGGTCCATAGCATGTTTTAACCCCAGCAACCCGCCCAGCAGTAGCGCAGATAGTATGTTTACATCACCAGTCATATTCCCTCTATAACAGCTACAACACTTGTGCTTTAAGTCTCAACGATAACCTGTGCAGTTGCAAACGTTTGCATTAAAATACTAACACATCAGCCTGCTTACTGCAAGTATTTGCAACAGCGTATCGTCGCACGCAAGGCGGTATTTCGATAGCGCATGATCGTGAGAGACTTGCTTGAGTTATACTACAATGCGTTGTTATGTCAAGAGGCGACAGTGATTGGTTACAAATGGAAATTGGGCGCATAATAATATTGCCATAATGCTTAATGGCTGATATACTGTGCTCCTGACCGATACTAACCTGAGATGGAGGCAAACGCTTGGACTGTCCCGCATGCAATGGCCCGATGATAGTGGTAGAACACGCCGGCATAGAGGTTGACTACAGCCCCGACTGTAAAGGCGTGTGGTTTGATACAGGAGAGCTGGAGCTGCTACTGGAATCGATGGAACTGGATGATTCGGGGCTTTCCATGGACGAGATACTGGCTCTTGATGAAGCTAAAACCGACGAAAAGGCTCGCCGCTGCCCCATCTGCAACAGTAAAATGCTAAAGGTTATGATCGGAAGCGCCCCCGGAGTAATGATCGACGCCTGCCCCAACGAGCACGGCCTCTGGTTTGACGGAGGAGAGGTTGGACAGGTAATAAGGCAGTTAATTGACTCTCAGCCTTCCTCAACCGACAAACAGGGCAAGGTGCTGTCCTTCCTTGGAGAGGTTTTCAAGGCTGGCGATTAATATAAACTAGCACAATGGAGGTGCAAAATGGCGTGGTATTTTTGGGTAATCATAGTTGTTGTAATACTTATGGCGTTTTTCGTACTAGGCCTGTATAACGGCCTGATACGCCTGCGCAACCAGATGAAAAACGCATGGGCGCAAATTGACGTCCAGCTCAAACGCAGGCATGACCTGATACCCAACCTGGTAGAAACGACCAAGGGTTATATGACCCACGAGCGCGAAACGTTTGAATCGATCACCAACGCTCGTAACCTTGCTCAGAGTGCGGTAGGACAAGGCGTTGGCGCTCAATCCAAGGCTGAGGGCGAACTGTCTGGCGTTCTGTCCAAGCTGCTGATGGTTGTTGAGAACTATCCCGATCTGAAGGCAAACACCAACTTTTTGGCACTGCAGGAAGAGCTGTCTTCGACTGAGAACAAGATAAGCTTATCACGGCAGTACTACAATGACTCGGTAATGCATTTCAACAACAAAATCCAGATGTTCCCTTCAAACGTAATTGCCGGCATGTTCGGATTTAAGACCGGGGAATTCTTCGAAGTAGAGTCTGCAGCTGAGAGAGCGGTTCCGAAGGTAAGCTTCTAGCTAGAAACGATTAAGTAACACGATATGTGGGAACAGATTAGAGCCAACCGAATAAAATCGGTGATATTGGTGATGGCCATGGGCAGCATTCTATTTGCCATAGGCTGGCTGCTGGGCGCAGCCTTTATGGGTAATGGCATCGCCGGGCTTGTCATCGCGCTGATCATATGGCTGATCATGAACCTTATAGCGTATTTTTCCGGCGATAGTCTTTTGCTGAGTATAACCAAGGCCAAAAAGATAAAACACGACGATCACCCGCGACTATTCAACATTGTTGAGGAAATGAAAATAGCATCAGGGTTGGAGTATATGCCCAGCATCTACATTATAGATACACCGGCCATGAACGCATTTGCCGCCGGACGCGATCCCAAGCACGCTTCGGTGGCCGTAACGTCGGGACTACTGCAAAGACTGAACCGCGACGAGTTGCAGGGCGTTATAGCGCATGAGATGGCTCATATCAAGAACCGTGATGTATTGCTAATGTCACTTTGCAGCGTACTGCTGGGAACGATCGTAATACTGGCATGGTACGCATCACGCATCATGATATACGGTGCAATTGCCGGTGGCGGACGCAGCAGGCGCAGCAGCAGCGGGGGTGGTGGACAGGGTCAGATAATAATATTCGTTGTAGCTATTGTGCTGATGATAGTTGCACCACTTCTGGCCTACCTGATCTACTTCGCCATATCCAGAAAACGAGAGTATCTGGCCGACGCTTCGGCAGCCGTGTATACACGTTATCCAGAGGGACTGGCATCGGCGCTGGAGAAGCTATCCAAATCAACACATAAGCTGGAAACGGCCAACAAGGCTACGGCATCCATGTTTATCATCAACCCCCTTAATAGAACCAAGAAAAAGGAAGCAGCCAACCTTTCCAGCACACATCCCCCCATCAGCGAACGCGTACGAATACTGCGCTCTATGTCCGGAGGAGCATCATTTCTGGATTACAACTCGGCATACAGCGCCGTTCATAACGGCAAAAACGTTGTGGGAGCCAAATCACTTTCAGATGTAACGCCAGTATCAATGCGAAAAGCAGGGGTTCCCATAGCGATGGCCGGAGCAATAGCGGCTGCAGGCGCCAAATCCACACCTAAACCGACACCTGAACCCACGGCAAAAGAACGAGCGCGTGAAACCTCGGATATGCTCTGGAAGCACAGCAAGCACAGGCTGGTTAACTGCCAGTGCGGTACCAAGCTGCGCATTCCGCCCAACTACACTCACAGCAATGTAAAATGCCCCCATTGCGGCACTATAAACACCATACCCAAAAGCTAGCGTACTCGACATAACAACGCATATTGCAACCGGTTTCTTTAAGTATAAAGGCAGTCATTTGCCTGCGAAACCCTCAGAGTTCACGATACTTCTTGCCTAAAACATATCATGGAGAAGCAAAATATGAGTAAATCCAATGGTAAAAGCGTTTTTGGTCAGATTGAAACTGAAAGACTGCTGCTGGAGCCTATCGGTATGCCCTACCAAGAATTCGTTTTCAATCACTTCAGCGATCCTGTTGTTACGCGATTCATGGTGGACGAAGAACCTTTGACCGATATGGAAGGGGCAGCCGAGTTAATCGAATTCTATACATCGCCCAAAGAGCCCAGACACAACAGGTGGGTGCTTGTAACAAAATCAGATAGTACACCAATTGGAACTTGCGGCTATCACAAGTGGAATGGCAAGGACAACATTGCAGAAATTGGATATGATTTAAGCCCGGCATACTGGGGGAAGGGTTATATGACAGAGGCATTAAAGAGCGCTACTGAAGTGGGATTTGAGAGTATGAAACTCAACAGGATACAGGCATTTGTGGATGTGAACAATATCAAGTCTGTCAGTTTGGCCAAAAGGCTGGGATTTACCCGTGAAGGTACCGTAAGAGATAAACACTTGTTTAGAGGTAAATACTATGATCACTATATGTTCTCGCTACTGCGCAGGGAATGGAAGTAATGTCCATAGCTGATAAACTAAAAAATTCTATTATGTCAAGCGAGGCCAGTCTCGTTGGCTATGCCGATCTGTCCGGCTTCAGGGCGGATATGCGGGCCGACATGCCTGTGGGCGTTTCCATTGCAGTTGCGCTTGACCCGAAAATCATAGCTGAGATCAATTATGGTCCTACCAATGAGTACAACGCAGAATACAAGCGCGCCAATAGGCTTCTGACTACACTCGGTAATCTGGCAGCAGAGACACTTAAGAGTGATGGATATAAAGCCAGAGCGCTCGCCCCGACTGACGAAGGCCTTAACCTTGATACTCTGACCAGACTTCTTCCCCATAAAACGGCAGCAACACGTGCCGGACTGGGCTGGATTGGGAAATGCGCCCTGCTTGTAACCAAGGACTATGGCTCTGCCCTGCGTCTGACAACGGTATTTACAGACGCAAATCTGCCCATGGGGACGCCGGTAAACCAGTCCATGTGCGGGTGATTGCGACCAGTGTGTGAGTAACTGCCCCTGTGATGCATTATCTGGCCAGAACTGGCGTATCGATAGTAACAACGACCCGATTCATGGTTTTATGTCGAACTACAACCACTTTGCATGCAGGAGAACGGCCAATGAGCTGTCAGAAAAAAGGATGGGAATACGGGCAACGATCTGCGGTATATGCATAGCTTCATGCCCGTTTACGATGAAATACATCAGCAGTAGCAGTTAAAGAGGTGCAGGACACTTCCTGCCGGGGATCTGGGGGTGTCCCCCCAGTTTCAAACCATCCCCCATGATTGGGGGACATTGAGGGGGTTGATAGAATATTGAAATACAAAGCGGTGATATTTGATCTGTTCGGGACGCTGATCAAGAGTTTCTCATACAGCGAACACAAAAGAGTCCTGTCTTAAATGGCCACGATACTGACAGCGCCCACGGATGATTTTGTAAACATGTGGATCGGTACGTTCAACCAACGTATGGTAGGAGAACTTCACAGTCCTGACGGCAATATCGAATATATATGCCAGAAACTGGGAGTGCCTCTGGATAACGATCGCATCAAACGAGCCTCTAAACTAAGATTCGACTTTGGGATAAGCACGATGATACCACGGGCAGATGCAATTACAACGGTTTCCAGTTTAAAAACGATGGACTATAAAACATGCCTGGTGAGCAATTGCTCCTCCGAAGCACCTGTCATATGGAACACCACCGAATTCGCCCCGCTATTCGATGCAACCGTGTTCTCCTGCTTGGAAAAGGTTATGAAGCCAGATTTGCGTATATACGAACTAGCCCTTACCAGATTGGATATGAGAGCGAAGGATTGCCTTTACGTGGGTGATGGTGGCAATAAAGAGTTAAGCGGCGCCTCTCAGGCCGGTATGCACCCTGTTTTGCTCAAAATACCACCTGGGGACGGGGACGCATATCAGGTTGATATGGATCCTTGGGATGGACCTGCCATCTCATCGCTTAGCGAGGTGCTTGAGCTGGTAAGGTAATCGAATACAGGGCTATTATGTGGTAACATGGCGGTGGTTATAAGAGGTGCATAAAATACCTACTTACTTTAGCAACAACGACAATCTACGTACGTAAAACAATTGGAACTAAAGCGAACCGTAGTAGAGGACAAATAAATGCCGGTATATTCTCACTCACAGCTGGGTACATACGAGCAGTGCCCGCTGAAATACAAGCTGAACTACCGCGATAAGATAAAACGCGATACCAAGGGCGTTGAGGCGTACCTTGGCACGATCGTGCACGATACGCTTCAGAAGTGCTACGACGACGCCAAACAGGCCAAAACCGATACATTAGAAGATTTGTTTGACTTCTACAGCCAGCACTGGCAAAAAAACTGGAACGATTCAATCCTTATTGTGCGTAAAGAATACACAGCGGACGATTACTTCAATCGTGGCAAGCAAATGCTGACCGGATACTACAACCGTTACGCACCATTCGATAGTGACATAACTATAGAAACTGAGATGTTCACCACTTTCGAAGTGGGCGAGAGCAAGCACAAGCTGCGCGGATTTATCGATCGGCTCTCACGCAAGGGTGACATCTACCAGATACACGACTACAAGACTTCATCGCACCTGCCCAGCCAGGCAGAGGCCGATGCTGACAGGCAGCTTGCCATGTACCAGATCGGCATCAGGCAGAAGTGGCCTCATATCAAGAATGTTGAGCTGATATGGCACTACCTTGCCTTTGATGAAGACCTGATTTCCGTACGATCAGAAGATTCGATCTCAAATTTGAGATCGGACCTTGTGGAGCTTATTGAGCAGGTGGAAAACGCAGTTGATTTTCCACCCAAAGAGTCGGCGCTGTGCAACTGGTGCGAGTACCCCGATTTGTGCCCGCTGCGCAAACACTTCCATATGGTTGAACCTCTGCCTCCCGAGCAGTTCTTAAGCGAAACAGGAGTAAGCCTGGTTAATAAGTACGCTGGACTGAAGGAAAAAGAGTCGGAAATCAAGCGGGAAATAGAAGAAATCAAGGAATCGATACTATCTTATGTCAAGCAAGAAGGGGTTGAAGTGGTGAAGGGGAGTGACCGGAAGATAAAAGTTAAATTCAATCACAAACTTAAGCTTCCTGGCAAAAACGATCCTGGTAGAGCTGATCTAGATAAGATAATACAGGAGAACGGTATGTGGAATGAGGTCTCACAGCTCGACATAAGTTCTCTTTCCAAGGCATTGCAGGGCAGGGCACTGGATGAGACGCTCAAAAATCGCATTATTGAGCTGGGAACAACCGAGGAAAGCAGCACCATTTACCTGTCAAAACTGAAAGAGCAGGAGAAATAAGCTAACGGATGAACTGCGAGCAGATTCTTGCCGAACTCAAGAGACTGGAAAACCCCGCCAACGTGGCTGGTATGGCCAAGTTCGGTATAAACCCGCATAACAACTACGGGATTACGGTCGAAACGCTAAGAGGCATGGCCAAAAAAATAGGCAAGAACCACGATCTGGCGCTGGGGCTGTGGGATTCTCAGATACATGACGGGCGCATACTGGCCTGCCTGATAGATGATCCCAAGGCGTCAACGAGCCAGCAGGTTGATAAGTGGGCAAACGATTTTGACTCGTGGGACGTCTGTGACGCCTGCTGCACTCACCTATTCCAGAACCTGCCATTTGCCTACGAAAAAGCGGTGGAGTGGAGCGAAAACGATGTAGATTATGTCAAGCGGGCCGGATTTTCACTGATGGCACGGCTGGCGGTAAGCGACAAGAAAGCACCGGATGAAAAGCTGACACAGTTCCTGCCTATAATCATCAGGGAGAGTGGCGACGACAGGAACTACGTGAAAAAGGCTGTTAACTGGGCACTGCGGCAAATTGGCAAGCGCAGTGCATACCTGAACACGCTGGCCATCGAAACCGCTTATCAGATACAAGCTCTGGGCACAAGAAGCGCCAGATGGATAGCGCAGATGCCATACGCGAGCTTACCGGCGAGAAAATACAGCGCCGCTTTAAAAAATAGTCGATAAAAACGGTGTGTTATAATCTCATGTAATCACATATAAGTGGAGAAAAGACATGGCAGATACAAAACTACCGTTCAACAAGAAAAAGATAATCGAAATAGCCAAGAGTTATCCCACGCCTTTTCATATTTACGATGAAAAAGCGATACTGGATAATGCCCGAAGGCTCAAAAAAGCCTTTAAGGACATTTACGGATTTAAGGAGTATTTCGCTGTTAAGGCACTGCCCAACCCCTTCATACTCAAGATCCTCAAACATGAGGGCTTTGGCGCAGACTGCAGCTCCCTGCCGGAACTGCTGCTGGCCGAGAAGGTTGGTATTATGGGAGAGGACATCATGTTCTCATCCAACGATACGCCAGCACAAGAGTTTGTAGAGGCAGCCAGGCTTGGTGCAATAATCAATCTGGATGACATAACGCACATCGATTTTCTGGAAAAGAGCGCCGGTATTCCGAAGCTGATCTGCTTCAGGTACAACCCGGGTAAGGAGCGGACGGGCAATGCCATAATAGGACACCCGGAAGAGGCCAAGTTCGGATTTACCAGAGAGCAGTTGCTTGAGGGATACGCTGTTGCCAAAGAAAGAGGCGTTGAGCGGTTCGGGTTGCATGCCATGGTTGCCAGCAACGAACTGGACTACAAATACATCGTGCAGACGGCTGAAATGCTGTTTGACCTGGTGGTTGAAATAAAGCAAAAGCTGGACATAAACATAGAGTTTGTCAATATAGGCGGCGGGATCGGCATACCCGAAAAACCGGAGCAGAGGCCCGTTCCTTTACAGAGAATTGCCGATGGCATCAAAGCTGCGTATGAGGCTAAAATCGTCGCAAATAAACTGGATCCGGTAAAGCTGGTAATGGAGTGCGGCAGGCTGATTACCGGTCCTTACGGCTACTTGATCACCAGTGTGATGCACATGAAGCATATCTACAAGGATTACGTGGGAGTGGATGCGAGTGCGGCCAACCTGATGAGGCCGGGGCTGTACGGGGCCTATCACCACATAACGGTGCTGGGCAAGGAAAACGCCCCTTTAAACCACAGATACGACGTTGCCGGCAGCCTGTGTGAGAACAACGACAAGTTTGCCATCGACAGGATGCTGCCCAAAGTGGAGCCGGGTGATTATCTGGCAATACACAATACCGGCGCTCACGGGCATGCCATGGGCTTTAACTACAACGGCAAGCTGAGATCGGCAGAACTGCTTTTGCGCAAGGACGGTTCGGTGGAGCAGATACGCCGCGGGGAAACAACGGACGACTATTTTGCCACGCTTAATTTTGATGCCCTCGATGACTTCAAACTCAAATAAACGGTTGATTTTGGATATTTAATGAGTCTATCTGACCTGAGCATACTTGCTATAATACAGGCCGTACTGGAATGGCTGCCGGTTAGCAGCGAGGGATTTCTGGTTCTGGCGGGCGAAAACGCC
>Ga0209249_1003302_pt1 | contig 11747 bp, 10 predicted proteins | sample SaaInlV_200m_DNA_4_FD_184653 | JGI IMG/M metagenome (GOLD analysis project Ga0209249, IMG submission 184653) | Marine microbial communities from expanding oxygen minimum zones in the Saanich Inlet - SI037_S3LV_200m_DNA (SPAdes) (version 2) | ecosystem: Environmental > Aquatic > Marine >...
TATTCTCCCAGTTTTCACCACCATCTGAAGAATGAAAAACTTTGTTGGCCCCTAGAAATCCACTGCAGGTGACCCATACCTTCATTGGATCATCATCATCAATTGCTAAATATGTAAAGTATAGTTCATCAGGCAATCCTGCAGTTACATTCACCCAATGCTCCCCATCATGAGTTTTCCAAAGAGTTGAGGGGCTGCTATACTCATGGTGAATCCTTTTCCCGACATATATTGTACCCGGATCAGACGGACAGATACTCAGGGCTGAAATAATAGCAGGTTTACCATAGCCCTGGATTTCAGGGAAGTTAGAAATTCTTGTCCAATTGTCCCCCCGATTAGTTGATTTCCACACATTACCGTAGCCAGCAAATATAGTTGCCGGGTTATTTGGATCCATCACCATAGGAGTTGTCCAACCTCCATTTTCCTGATTTGTTGGTCGGATACCTCTGAATGACTTACCTCCATCAACTGACTTGCTCCATGATCCATATTGTGATGAACCATAAATAATATTATGGTTATCCGGATCGATCATTGCTTCCATTCCATCTCCACCAATAATATTTACCCACTCTCCATTTTGCTTGAAGAAAGTTGAGTTATCCTGGGCTCCGGCAATTAAATATCCAGGATTCATTTCAGACAAACCCAATCGGTAGAAAGAGGTAATAGCCATACCATTAGATCTTTCCTCCCAAACAGTTGGCCAGTTATAGTTACTACTAGCTGATCCAAGAATTATCTCAGACGTACGGGCTACTCCACCATCCTGACAAGCATAATACTTTTGATCTACAGGATTGTATTTATATTGGTGATGATCGGCGTGCAAAGTAAAGCCATTGTACATAACCCAGTATGAGCACGGCTTCCATGTGACACCCCCATCTTCGGTTCCCCACATATTTATCCCACCCACAAAAACACGATCTTTATTCTTGGGATCAACCAGAATTGCTAAATCATACCATCCTTGTCCTCCTGTGCCGCTCCCCTGAACTGACCAGGCCAGAATATTCATTTGGCTGGTATGACTATACCTGGTTTCCCAATTTTCTCCTCCATCAGTGCTTCGGTAGAATCCATAAAATCCACCTTTCAGGTCGGCTGCTACCAGGTACACATAATCAGGTGATTCAGGTGTCAATCCAATTTCCACACGTGATATGCTTCGGTCACCCGGAAACCCAGGATTCAACTCAGTCCAGCTTTGACCAAAATCTGTACTCTTGAGGAGTCCTGCCTGGCCCAATCCAAGGGTCTGAACATATCCGGGAGTAGCATAAATAACATTTCCATCAGTAAAATCCTGTTCAACATCCCAGATCATTTCTTCTCGTATCAATTCCCAATCGCTTCCTCCATTAGAAGATTTCCATATCCCTGATACTCCGGCAGCCAAAAGGTAATCTGAATTTTCAGGTGATATTAATACTCTCCTGATCATTGTTGCATCAAGAGTACTCTGCTCAAATCCCAATCCGGTAGGATTCCAGTTTTGTCCACCATCTACGGTTTTATAAACCCCCAAACCATAATGGGTATGTCTTTTTCGCCCATCTGTATTAAGTGCCACACCCATATATGCATAATCACAGACAGATATATATATTACATCAGGATTACCGGGATCAACAGCTATATCTGAAACACGCATTAGGGGTAAATCATCTGTCAATGGCATATATGACTCACCGCCGTTTATGGTTTTCCACACACCGCCCTGAGCAACTCCAATCCAGTATATGTCAGGCTCCGTAGGATGAAAACTTATACAATTAATCCGTCCCATGCCATATGAAGGAGATGAGCTGAAAGTACCGGGCTTGTCAAAAGGGCCGACGGGAGACCATGCCAGGCCTGTTTTTGCTCGTGAAAGTGATTCCTTTTTGCGACTTATCTCAATTGATTCCTTTAAAAAGATGGAAGGATCAGCCATTACACCTCCTGGATTCAGCCTCTCACGATTATACTCGATCCAACGGGCATAAGCCTTCGAGCCTTTCTCCTTGTCCACTGCATCCAAATTCTCATATCGATCATATGCTATCAATAAGTCTTTAAAAAGCACCTCTTTATCTTGACTTAGATCGGGTAATATCTCCTGATTCTGACTTTGCATAAGCTGAGAACAAAGAGTAAGGAGCAGTACTAATATTGCATTCTTCATATTGACTATTATACGGTTATAATTCGACTTCACTTACAAAAATACTGTTTTAGAAGGAGGGAGTTGTATTTACTGCTTTGAAAAGTGTTAATTTTGCATAAAAGCTTCCAACATGCAGGAAATTATCACTATTACCACCACAGCCAGAGAGGGATTGTATGATATTACAGTGCCCATTAAACGAATTGCAAGTAAGAGTGGAGTATCAACAGGTATTCTCAACGTTTATGTGCGTGGAGCTACAGCAGCCATTATGATTCAGGAGAATTGGGACGATAGTGTTCAGAATGATGTAATCACATTGCTAAGAAAACTTATCCCATCGGGCATTTGGGAGCATGATGCACAGGATGGTAACGGTGATTCTCATTTGAAAGCCGGCCTTATCGGCCCAAGTGAAAGTATTCCGATTATCGACGGAAATATTGGTCTTTCAACATGGCAAAATATATTTCTTTGTGAGTTCGATGGCCCCAGAGATATAAGAGAAATAGTAATCACTATAATGGACGATGGGACGGGAAAGGTGACGCCATAGTGACGCCGTCGTAAAGGCCAGACTTCGAACTTCGGACCCCGGACCCAAATGACAAGGGACCAACGACCAGGGACCAACGACCAACTTAATATATTAATTTATACCCAATACCTCGTACATTAATAATCTCAACATTTGGATCTTCTGCAAGGTATTTCCTTAGTTTGGTAATGAAAACATCCATACTTCTGGCGTTGAAGAAATTATCATCTCCCCATACCTTATCAAGAACTTTTGACCGCTCCAGAACTTTGTTCTTATTGAGGCACAAGAGACGTAATATTTCAGCTTCTCTATGGGTAAGTTTTTTTATTTGCTCCTGGAATTCCAGGGTTTGCTTATCGTATTCAAATTTATAGCTGCCGATGATAAAGTCTTTCTGATCTGATTCAGAATTTGCTCCAGCTGCTTCATTTAACCTGGCCTTTACCCTGATTATCAATTCTTCCATACTGAAAGGCTTCTTGAGATAATCATTCCCTCCTATTTCAAATCCCTTAACAACATCACTTGTTTGTGAGCGTGCGGTAAGAAAGATAATAGGAGTTTCCTGATCGATCTTACGGATTTCCTGAGCAAGGGTAAATCCATCCTTGATAGGCATCATGATATCCAAAAGGCAAATATCAGGTTTAAATTCTTTAAATGCTTTAAGTCCAATTTTACCATCCTGACAATAATGCACCTGAAAACCTCTTGTTTCAAGGCTCTCTTTCACAATCAGACCCAGAGATTGCTCGTCTTCAACAAATAGAATTTTTCTTTTATTCATGGATATCAGGTATTGCTATTGTAAACTCAGATCCCTGGCCAAGATGGCTCTGGACGCCAATACTACCACCATGCAATTCAACAATATGTTTTACATAGCTTAAGCCCAGACCAAATCCTTTAACACTGTGAAGGTCGCCAGTTGGTACACGGTAAAACTTCTCAAAAATGTGCTTCTGCTGTTCTTTCGAGATCCCAATGCCGACATCACTTACGACAACCAGAACAAACTCCCCTTCCCTTCTGCAGTCAACATTTATTATCACTTCTTCAGTAGAATATTTCACTGCATTGTCAAGCAGATTATTCAGAACATTCTCAAAATGCATCTTATCAGCATTGATAAATGCAGGCCCCTTTGGATCATAATTTATTGTCACCTCACCTGCTCCCTTCAAAATATATTGCTGGGAAGCTTCATGCAATAATTTACAAACATCAAAAGTTTCTTTGCTCAGAATAAGATCTTTCTGCTCAAAAGCACTAATACTCAGAACTTTTTCAACCAGACCCGAAAGTCTGTTCATTTCTCCTCTGGAGATATCAATATAACGCAAACTTTTATCACGATCTGACAAACCATCAAAACTCACTAAAGCCTCCATTGCAGCCGAGACTGTAGCAATTGGAGTCTTAAACTCATGAGTCATATTATTGATAAAGTCATTTTTAACTTCTGATATCTTTTTCTGTCTGATGATCGTTTGCAGCATTAGCAAAAAACTACCGGCAATCAAACTCACTAACAAAAAGGATCCTAATAATGTCAGCCACATTCTTTTCAATACATAGGAGCTGGTTTTCGGAAAAAATGCCATAATTCTGGCTCCCTCATTCAACCTGCCTGGTAAGATCTGAACTGCCTGAGAGTCCTCAAAAACATCCGGATCTTCCCCAGTCATCTGAAGTATCATACTTCCGTCAACATATGCCATTGAGAAAGGCAGTTCAATGTTACGAGACTCCAGTTCTTTTCTGTATTTCTCAGCTAAATCCTTTAAGTCTGGCTGATGTCGAGAAATACTTACTACAACATTTCCAAATACTTTATAAGCTTCATCAGAACGAAATGAAATAACCTGATCTGAATTCGGATCGGGTTTAATTTCAAAAAAGCCTTCCTGTCTTGATGGTTCGGCAACAAAAGTACTATCAACTAAAATATTTTCTTCGAGGACCCAGTGCTCTTCATGACTATATGATTCATATTTCCATTCAATCCCATAATCCCCTTGTTTCATATACAAGGTATCAGATTGAGATTTATCTGGTGAATTTTTATAATAAACAGCATCAGGATTGCTTTCATTTCTCGATTGAATATATGAATTCTTTTGTATTGAAGTAACACCAAAAAGACTTTCAAGTGTCTTATCAGTAATATCCTTATTTAAAACCGTTTCAAGGGCATCATTAATATCCTGCTCAAAAGAGTGTCGCTCAACATCATATGTGCTTGATATCCAATAGATTTGGAAAATTAGAATCCCAACAATGGCTACTGTCATCGTTAATAGAATATATCTGAGATTCCTTTTCATGCATCAAAAGTAAAGGATTTTCAGCCTTTTGGAACTGTCCCTTAACAATCGTTAACAGAGCTTAAGTTTAGTATGCACAAATACCTGAGTTAAATACCTAGTTTCTCTTTTAAGTTTTTCAGTCTGGTTTTTGAGACTTTAATTTTCTTGCCAGATTTCAGGATAAGGATTTTTGAATCTTTTTCGTATTGTTCAAGTTGAATAATCTCAGAGATTCTAACAATATAAGAACGATGCACCCTTATGAATTCTGAATCATCGAGGTGGGCTTCAAAGTATTTCATTGTTTGTTGTTTGAGATATCTCTCATCCAATGTATGCACTTCAACATAATCATCATCTGCCTCCAGGTACTGTATCTTTGCTGTTGGGACAACCGTAATTTTAGAACCTGTTTTAACAACTATCCGATCGATCACCGGTTGCTGTTCAGGTCGGGTTTCTATTAGTGCTTTTATCGGCTCTTCAAACTTCACCTTATCAGCCAGCAGCTGGGCAGCCTTGTATATGGATTTGTCAAAGCGATCTTGTCCGTATGGTTTTAACAGATAATCGACGGCATTAAGATCAAAAGCTTTTATAGCGTATTCATCATATGCAGTTGAAAAGATGATTGCCGGATACTCATCAAGTAATTCCAATAATTCAAAACCTGATATTTTGGGCATCTGCACATCAAGAAACAGCAGATCGGGCTTTAATTCCTGAATCGCCTTGAGACCTTCAAAACCATTTTCACATTCAGCCACCAGTTCAAACTCAGCATGCTTTGACAAATAGTTTTTAATCAAAAGTCTTGCAGGTTCCTCATCATCAATTATAATAACCGAATACTTTGTCATGAAATAGTTATTTGCGGTATAATTAGTGTAACAGTAAACGTGTTGTCTGCTTTATCAACATGCATCAGATTATCAAGCTGATACACAAGTGAAAGTCTATTAGCCACATGCCTTAGACCTATGCCCTTACCTTTTCTGGGTGGTGCTTCCGGATCAAAGGTATTAAAAAGCGAAATTCTAAGAATATCCCCTTCTTTCCTAATATGAGTTTTGATTTCGACAGGATCGGTACTCTCGTACACACCGTGTTTAATTGCATTTTCGAATAGAGGCTGCAGAATCATATTTGGCAACCTACAATCTTTACAATCATCACCATACTGAATATCAGGTTGCATCCGCTTGCCAAATCTGACTTTCTCTATAGCGAGATACTGCTCAATATGATCCAGCTCATCAGATAGATTTGTCAGCTCATTTTCTTTAAATTCTAAGGAATAACGCAAAAAACTACTCAACTTAACAAGCATCTCCCGAGCTCCTTCAGGACTAGTCAATGTTAATGAGGAAACCGAATTCAATGAATTGAACAGGAAATGAGGATTAATTTGCGCTTTGATACGGTCGATTTCAGCTTCACGTACCTGCAGCTGTAACTCATCTTGCTTCTTTCTTTGCTCCTTGGCATTCTCTAAATTAATATATAAATAGTATACTAAAACCATCAGGGAATACACCAGCAATCCGCTAATACCACGCCATGGCATAGATTCATTTAAGAACTCTCTGTACGATTCAAAATCCGGCAGGCTAATCCTGACAAGAAAATAACCAGATGCCAGCCAAACAGTCAGGGCCACTGTACCAGTTACCAGATGATAAAGTAAAGTATCCAGCGCTGTGGAATTGGAGCTATCATAATAGCGTATTGCATACCAAACAGATAATCCCAATCCGGCTAATATTATATTAAAGATCAGTGCATCCACAGAAGCCTCTAACAACAAGCGCTCACTAAAGAAATACAAAACTGCAGCATGGATCCCGGCAATCAGGATCCAAACTGCAGCATATGGAATAATATATTCTTTTTTTGCCAGAAATGGATTCGGCATAATTACATTCCAAATGATTTTACTTCTCCTCCACCAAACAAAGCAACCCCTTTAATAACCAGGGTCTTATCCTGATTAAAAACCAGGTTTGGCATTCTTTCTCTCTTATCAGAGAATCCCCCAAAAATGGAAACTACTTCAAGCTTTATTGTCCATCCGGCAGGTACTACTAGTGTTGTTCCACCAAACAAGCAAAAAGTATCCAGTATATTATCACCATCTGCCAGAGAAGAATTCATGAGGTTAATATTAGAACCTCCGAAGATACTGGTTATTCGGCCACCTTTAAAATTATTCGAGGTGACTTTCTTTTCTCCGCCACCAAAGACAGACACCTCATCTATAAAATCCCGCTTATCCTCCTCAACACCTCTATGGTGCCCCTTTCTGAAAATTTTGGGAGGGCTGATAATCAAATATCCTCCAAACAGGATCAATACCGCAGGCCAAAATGCTTTTCTCAGAATCTCCGGGAAAAGCCAATATTCATCTATCATAAAAAATGCTCCAAGAGAAATCAACACGATCCCCATTACTTTGCTCTGATTGTTAACCAGAGAAATCAAGCCTACTACTATTAATATGGTTTGCCAGCTCCAGATAACATTCCAGACCCGGTAGGGAAAGATATCAAAGACACGTGCCAATAGAGCTGCACCTAATAAGATCAGTAACAATCCCCATATAGTACGGGAACCACTACGTCTTCTAATTTGAGAATTCATTGGATCCATAATTACTTTTATTAATTGTTTGGTTCAAAAGTATTGGCCCACCCCAACAAATAAAACAGCAAATCGGTAAAGCAACGGAGATTATCGGTGAAGTAATCATTTGACTTTGTCGATTTCGTGCAGTAGGGAGATTGAAATTATCTAAGCTGCTGGAGCATTTCAACGACATATAATCTGAAAAGAAAAGCCCGTGTCCTGAACGAAGATAATTATTGCACTATTAGGATTGTATCCTAAAGATAAATAGAGCTATTTAGCAATAAGATAATGTGCTTGTCCGTTATTTAGAACATCTTGTTCATTAAGGTAACCCAAACCTATGAAGTCAATTGTTTTCTGTCTGAGTTTACTTGCGTTCTGCATTTCTCAGCAGAGCGCCCTCCCTCAGGCTAAACCTGTGATTATTAGTATTGAACCTGTTAAGGACAAGATACCTGATATCTTTGATCATATTAAGAAGATAAAAATTGTTGCTCTTGAATCTTCACCTGATTTTATAATAGGAAAATTTCACCCACCGATAGTATCAGAGAAATACATTATTCTTTATGATACAAAGACAATATTTTGCTTTGATAATGAGGGGGAGTTTGTTTCCAGGATATCTAATATTGGGAAAGGCCCGGGTGAATATCTTTCCATCACTTCCACAGCGATCAATCACGCAGCAACCGAGATTGAAGTCCTAAGTCAGGGCAATCATAAAATATTTAGATATGATATTGCAAGTGGAGATTATTTGGGAAGTGTGGATTTGCCAACTTTGACTTATGATTTCTGTATCTATGCTGGAAAACATTATTTTTATTTCTCCCGCGGACTTAATGAGGACTGGCCTATCGATGGATTTGATTCTCACCATCAAATTTACCAGGCAGATTACTTAAACGGTAAAATAGCTAAACAATTTCTGTCTGGCTCTACAAGAATGTTTCCATGGAAACCCTTCAATAGTGTGGGAGGAAAACTTTATGTAAATGTTGCAGATTCAGATACCATTTATCAATTCAACAATGGAAGATTTGATCCCTGTTATATCGTTAATTTCACTAAACAAACATCTACTGCTGAATATTGGAATACACCATTTGGTAAGCGCAAGTCTATTAAGAACTATGCTCACTGGCTGAGTACAAGCATATCTGAGGAATTTCTCCTAATCAACTATCGGCTTATTGATGGTTCACCAAACAACCACTTCTTATTTGACAGAAAAACGGGATCGTCTGTAGATTTTACCTTAGAATCCACCACTATTCTTAATGTCCCGTTGGAATATCATTCATGCTACCTGCATAATAACTCTCTTCTCATTGTGGTTCATGCCTTTGAACTGTTGGACTTAGACCATAAATCTTTTGTTTACAAAGAACTGGTTAGGACAAAATTTGAATTTAATGAGAACAGCAACCCTGTACTATTGTTTTTCGAATTAGAAATATAAATTACAATTTTCTATCTTAAGAGATCAAGCTTCTCTGAATAAAGGATATAGAGGTAATAAGAATCCATAGTGGTCGCAAAGAATTGGCTTTTTAAACCATGAAAAAAGGGGTAAAGATAAATCTTCACCCCTTTATGTAGCGAGAGGGCGACTTGAACGCCCGACCTTCCCGATTTCATCGGGACGCTCTAGGCCTCTGTATCTTTTGCAATAAGGGGCTCATGATGAATTTTCTACTCTTCATCCGCTTTATATAGTTTTCACGTTTTACAGCTTCACTTCGTGAGGGATATTCCTCATGATAGACAATCTTCCATGGGCGACCTGGCTTGGTCGACTTTGTTGCTCCTTCATTATGGCGTAATAAACGCTTATGAGGATCGGCAGCACTGCCAGTATAATATCGATCAAGCTTCTCTGAATAAAGGATATAGAGGTAATAAGAATCCATAGTGGTCACAAAAGATTTGGGCTTTTAAAACCATGAAAAAAGGGGTAAAGATAAATCTTCACCCCTTTATGTAGCGAGAGGGCGACTTGAACGCCCGACCTCATGATTATGAATCATAAGCGATAGTGTTTCTTACTTTTTCACCGATATTCACTATCCACATTAATTTCCTGAATTTCAACACCTAAGTTATAAACATATTTTCATTTCTGTTCCTACCTTTTCCTACTTTTCCTATATTTGTATGCAAATAGTATTTCTAATCAATAATTTTGCATACAATGTTTACTTATTCAAGGGCAGGGATTCACCTTGCGAGCATACAGGACACCAGAAGGGAAAAAGCCAAAGGCACATATCCCATAAAATACAGAATTACATTCCTGAGAAAGCAGAGGTATTACACTTCTGGAATTGATCTCATGGAGCAGGAATGGAAAAACGTTACCGATCCAAAGAAAACAAGGGAGGCAACCAAATCGGCAAGGAGCAAAATCCAAACAGGTTTTTTAGGCATCAGAAAACATATTGACTACCTGATTGACAGAGATACTTTCACCTTTGAAAACCTCAACCTTAGGCTTAAAAAAGGCATTACAACCAACTTCAAGACTGCGATTAAATCAAAGATCAAGACTCTAGAATTAAATGATCAGCTTGGATCTGCTGAATCATATACTAGTACATTGAAGAAGGTAAGCGAGTACCAATCCAAAGAACTTAGCTTTGCCGATATTACACCAACCTGGCTCAAGAGTTTTGAGAAATTTCTATTGAAGGATGGGAAAGCATACACTACTATTGGTATTTATCTGCGAAACATCAGACACATAATGAACCAAGGCAAGGAACTAGGAATAATTTCAGATGCACAATACCCATTCAAAGATTACAAAATTCCAAAGGGTGAGGGCAGGAAACTAGCTCTATCTTTAGATCAGATCAATAAGGTTATGACATATCCGCTGACAACCGATAAGGAAACGGAATGTCGGGATCTATGGTATTTTTCATTCTTATGTAATGGTGCAAACATCAGCGACATATTAAGACTTAAATTTTCAAATATCGAAAATGGGGAAGTATGTTTCTATAGGCAAAAGACCAAGGACAGTTCAAGAACCAAAAAAATGATTGTGGCCGTTCTACTTCCTGAGATGCAATCAATCATTGACAAATGGGGATCCTCCTCAAAACGATCAGACAATTATGTTTTTCCATACTTCTATAAGGGAATAACACCTGTGGAGGAAAAGAAAAACATTAAGAATGTTACCAGGATAATAAATCGCAAGATCAAGGCTATTGGTATTGGATTAGGGTTTGGGAATATATCTACTTACACTGCCAGACATAGTTTTGCAACCATACTGTATTTTAGTGGATCTCCGATTGGATTTATTTCGGAAAGCATTGGGCATTCAGATCAGAAGACAACGACTGCATATTTGGATTCATTTAAAAAAGAAGAACGATTGAAATATTCGAAATTACTTACTCGATAATAATCATACCTTTACAAATGATCGGCACCATTTGAGGCAGAAAGATTAATCATTGATTGCTTATTTCAAGACAAGCCAATAAGAAGTGCCTATATAGATGCACAAAGGAAAAAGCTGAATTATCCTTTTATCGATTTTTTACAGGTAATAATTAACGCCTATGGTAGATTAAACGACATTGCAACTTTAAAAAACACTACCTTCTTTACAATTGATATGGCAGGGAACAAGCAATACCAAGACCAAGGAATCAATCTTGAAGCATATGGTAGAAAAGGCGTAATAGAAACTAATAAATTATCAGAAATCTATCAAACCATTCAGAAACTAATTGTGCAATATGAGCAAGGAACAATGAATAATTTGGATATCCCCAACGCTACACTTGACCAAATCATCAAACCAGAATTTATCAGCAGAGTTTATGATAAACTAGAAGAGAAAAAATTGTTTAATAGAGCAGCACAAGTCTGGATAGACAAACGTAAGGGATATCAATGTAATGCTTCAAGAATTTTTCTTGGTATCCCTCCAAAGTATTTGATTGAAGGAATCGAGCTTACACCAAAATTGGTCAAGTCTGTACTACAAAACACCTTTAATATTTCAATGACCCTTAGAACTACTCAGAGCGCCTTAAATGGCATCAACACTGACTTCTTTTTACATTAATCCTAATTAGAATTACTT
>Ga0209249_1003306_pt1 | contig 11733 bp, 11 predicted proteins | sample SaaInlV_200m_DNA_4_FD_184653 | JGI IMG/M metagenome (GOLD analysis project Ga0209249, IMG submission 184653) | Marine microbial communities from expanding oxygen minimum zones in the Saanich Inlet - SI037_S3LV_200m_DNA (SPAdes) (version 2) | ecosystem: Environmental > Aquatic > Marine >...
GGGGGGGGGGGGAAGACCGAGCCGACGCACAAAAATCGGATTTCAATGCCACATCCAAGAGGGAGGCCCTAGATTCTTGCATTTGGGGATCACATAGGGAGCGATGTTGAGGAGCTCAGGATAGCCTATAATGCGGTCTCCCTTGATGGTCTTCTGCTTCTTGATGAACCTGGCGACGAGCCAGTAGTTCCTTTTCTGAACTTCCTCGGTTATCGCAGAGACCTTGTGGCATTTGCAGTCCAGCCACACCCAAACATCAAGCGTGCATGTTCGACGACGTGTGACCAGCACGCGTTTCTTCCTCAGCTCTGTCCAGACCTTCTTACGTTTCCACTGGCAATGAGCCGCGCACACTCCCTTAAAGCAGATTGCGCCTACGACTCCGACGAAAACCGGAGCTCCGTGCCACGTCACCTGTTCGGTCTTGGGAATGGGTACCCACGGCAGATGCTCGATCGTTGTAGTCCAAGGACTGCACCTGTAGTCGGGGAAAGGGCACATGCCCGACATGCCCAGGAGATCGACGGCCCCCGCGGAGAAGTTGCCGAGAAGAGCATAGAGCCCCATTCCTCCTTCCTCCCCAATCGGGTCCCGGTTCGCCCATCTCCCCAGGCTCGGACTGTAGTACCGGTAGCCGACACATGCATTCGCGACTCCCCGGAATGCCTCTTTCGAGGACGAGGCTTTTTCGGGTAGGTCGTCCTCCAGCCGAACGGTCGATAGGTTGACGTCGTCGTGGATAGTTGATGTGTTCCGAGGCCGAGCATGCGGTTGTCTTCCTCCGAGTCCTGCTGTCCGTTCCTCACAGTAGGTGAGCAGGCGTAAGTGGTCAAGGGAAGTGGCCCCGGTCACCCATGGGAAGGGCAAACGTCCAGGCTTGGTTGGCCTCGAGGCCTCTAGGGACAGCGTGGATTACGCCTTGACTTCCCTCGCCGCAAGTGACCAGCTGGCATTGCCATCACCTCACGGTGCTTGCGGAGCACCCATTGGGATGCTGTTGACTCTCATTTCTCTCTTGACAACTTGTCCCCGTTCCACGTGCAAAACGACCTCGCGTTCGTGCAGCGTTCCGTGAGGGCCTTCATGCTCCAACGGTTCCCCCAGAGGAATCACCAAGACTCCGCTGTACCAGGAGGCCAAAACGCGTCCTCTCACCACTTTGCCTGGGAAGAGCTGTCCCAAAGTAAGGTGTTGCCATCTAGGGCCGAGATGCTTCCCGTTCTCTATCATCGCTGGCTCCAGCGGAAGAGGGACATACGAATCAACAGCTTTCAGGAACAGTGTCGAGTCGGCAATCTCCCACAGTGCAACATACCCTTTTCCGTTGGACGTGTCCTTCCTCCCAGGAGCTACCCAGAAGTCCGGCCGTTGCCCATCGGGCCATGCGTAGAACTCTAGAGGCTCTGAGGATAGCCGTAGCAGACGCGTCTCCAAGACGACATAGTCAGGGCTCTGTTCAGTGGCGGAGGCGTTGCACCAACATAGGAGCAGTACGAGGAGGAGCGAGAAATCGGTCTTCACGAGCGTAGTCCTTATTCTTGAGGTCGAAGCGGGGAGGCATGGGAAGAACCTGTCCACCCACTGCGGAGGAGCAGCGGCTCAAGGGCCGCCGTGCGGTGACAACGCGCACCACAGGGCTTCTGGGACGTTCACTCGTCTATTTGCCCTGTCCATGTGTTGTCTTCGGAGTCATCTACCGGCACTTTTCGCCAACCCGTACGGCTGCAGCCACAACTCGATCCCAGCTTCGGTCCCGAGCTGCCTCACGCAGGCTGAGTCTATTCTCAAAGTGGCGTAGCCGATTCCGGGGAGCATCCTCGACATCGAGAGCTCCGTCTATCACATCGTAGTTCTTCGTCTGCCATGTTGACATGCTATTAGCGTAATCGATCTTCGCATTTAGGCACTCATACTCGAGGCATTGCCCAGCCAGGGCGTCCCAAAGGGCCGCGATGGAAACGTTGCACGAATCCCAGTCAGCGATATGGCGAAGCTCGTGTTCCAGCGCCGTGCGGCCGGAGTGAAGCCTCCTGGTCATCGCGGCAGGGTTCCGGTAATGCTGCTGGGCTTTGCAGGTACGGCGGGCAGTAATCGTGAGCTTCACTAGGTCGCAATCCTTGCAGTCTTCTGTCTTATATTTCGGTCCTAGGTTGGAGTCCAGGGTGGTGTAAGCTTTCGGCATGCTGCGGAGACCAGGGAGCGCACGAGGGACGGAGCACATCGCCTGACCCAAGTAGTCATAGGACGCAACGCTGTCGTTGCGCACAAAAGCGTAGATGTTCACCCCCCCGTCTTCAGAGATAGGGTCCCGGTTCGCCCACCTCCCCAGGCTCGGGCTGTAGTACCGGTGGCCCGACACTTGCATCCGCGACTCCCCGGAATGCCCTTTTTGGCCTGCAGACTTTTTCGGGTAGGTCGTCCTCCAGCCGAACGGTCGAGCGGTGTGCGTCGTCGCGGACAGTTGATGTGTTCCGAGGCTGAGCATGCGGCGGTCTTCTTCCGAGTCCTTCTATCCGTGCTTCACAGTAAGGGCGTACGTGTAGACGGTCAAGGAACGCAGGTCGAGGACCTGCTACTCCCGGGGAGGCATGCCCCGAAGTGCTCAGTCCCGTCTGTTGAGGGTTGAGGTCTGGTCCCGTTCCCCTCCCTTCCCCTTACGCGCGGGCGGTGACCTCAGACGCCAGTGCATGCCCTCCATCTCCTTGTACTCCCGGACACGGGTACGGTACGATTTCAGGCGGGTATCGACATTTGAGTGGTCAACCATCTGCACGGAGATCCACGCGTCCGAACGGATTTGCTCAAGAGTGTTGTCTTCCACGCGGTAGGAGACGTCTGCGAGCCTAGAGCGTACCTCACGGACAGTATCCCGATGGTCTGCTCGCCACCTAGGGAGTCCGACACAGAGGGACAGACGTCTCTCCCGGATGAGCTTGACCATGCCTTCATCATCCCAGTCAGGCCAACCGGAAGGCCAATAGACGACCAAATCGGTACGTTCCTTCCTCTGCCATAGCGGCAGCTCGGCCACCATAGTCGGAGCGCCAGACAAGCTCACTATGACATCGACTCGGGGTGATCTATCAATGGCTTCCATCAGCAACACGTTGTAGTATGAGACCCGGTCGGTAGGCAATTCCGCATGGCCTGGGGGCCGAGTGTGCGTCTCCCAATCGTAGACGGCAAACTCCAGGCGCCCATCGACGCCGGTGCGGAAGGCCCGGACGTAGTCCTTGAGGCCCCCCGTCTGTCCCAGCAGACCGACTATCAGCAGGCAACGCCCCCCCGCATACCGCGTGGCCACATAGTCTCCTACGTAGGCCACAGGCACGGTCATCATACCATCTCCTATAGCGGAGCATTGGCTCCCTGTGGAGACTCCCGTGGACCGTATGGAGTGGTGCCGAAGCAGCGATAGGGTGCCCGCCGCGGTGCCCACGATGGCCAGAGAAACAGCGGCCCGTAGGGATGCTCGCCTCATCGGACGTCTCCTCTTCGGCGAAGACCTCCGGGTGGAGGAGGGAGAGGGGGATTCACATTCCGCCAGAGGTCAATAATCGGAGGGAAAGGGCGGAGAATCGACTCCCAGAATGAATCGTCGTTCTGACACGGCCCGTCAAGGGCGTTCGCTTCGTCGAAGTTCCATAGAGACGCCTGCTCGGTGGCATAGGTGCACGCAGCGATTCTACAATCTCTGGACGTACCGCCAGCCATCCTGCAACTGACAAAATCTGCACGTGCTTCAGTTCTGAAGACCTCTCTATAGTTGAGGTGATCCCCCGGACGGCTGTCAGAAGTTCGTCCCATGCAGGCGTCAAAGGCATGCACCAACTCGTGCACCATTACCCGGCGCATATCTCCCCTGCTCACGCCGCCTTCCGCGTTGCTTCGGCAGATCTTGATTCTGTGGAGAGCTTGGCTATAGGACCCTCCATCTTTTCCGGGGCAGCAGTCGTGACAGACAATCGGCGGGAGACGACAGAGCTGCCGTTCGCGACTTCCACGCCACAACCATCTGTAACGATAGTGCATGCTCTGGAACTGACGCCATATCCAGCGGGCAACGGGATCGTCCACAACTAGGGCGTAGGTCGGACAGTAGAGGCCCGAACTGGAAGTAGACCTCCTACCAACCGCATCAATGCGTCCACAAGGAGAGTTGCGCACGAAGACGTGGACGTTGACTCCGCCTGCTTCCTCAATCGGGTCTCTTCGTGTCCACCTCCCCAAGCTCGGGCTGTAGTACCGGTAGCCCGAGACATGCATTCCCAACTCCTCAAGTACCCCTTTTCGGGGTCGAGACTTTTTGGGGTAGGTCGTCTTCCAGCCGAGCGGTCGATAGGTTGACGTCGACGTGGGTAGTTGATGTGTTTCGGAGCTGAGCATGCGGTGGTCTTCTTCCGGGTCCGGCTATCCCTGCCTCACAGTAGGGGGGGGGCGCGTAGGTGGTCAAGGAACCGAAACGTGGCGTGGGTGGGGGGCAGAATGGCCGTAGGCGCTCAATCGCGTCTGTTGGCCGTTGAGGTCCGGCCTCAGACGTCGCTCCAATTGTTGATGGCCAAGCTGTAACCGTGGGGCAAAGAAAGATGTTCTGATCCCGTCTTGTACATCTCAACGGTTACCTGACCCGCTCTCCCGCGCTCCCCTAAGCAGTAGCCGCACTCTCTCGGATCCGCTGGGATGGGCAACACACCAGTGCTCCAATGCCTCACAGATGACTTGGTCCGTCTCTGTGTCGCACTCCTTGCGCGAGTCAGCTCCAGCGGACGCTCGCAGACGGACCAACGCTTGGGTGAGGGCGTTAACATCACCCAGCCCGTAACGGCGCGGTTCTTGGCGCACATAGGCGGAGAAAAGCCGTGCGTGTTCGAAGAGCCGCCGCTGGATGAAGGACTCCTTTTCGGCCAGTCTCGTTGGGTTCTCAGTCTCGCCGAGAGCCATCAGGGCCAGATTACAGTAGAAGACCCCCGTACGATGCTCTACCGCGAGTAGCTCGTGGTTGGGAACACGAGTGACGATCGCCCAGACAATCGCGGAGGCGACCGACAAGACAGTTAGAAGCGTTGCCACAATGAGGGCTCCCGAGCCTTGACTGCGCGTGAACATCTTTGATCTCTGCTCTTTCACCACCAGCACCAGATCCGCGGAATGCCTGTGTCGGACATCAGGGCCCCCGGTTGGGTCAGGGGAGGCTTGTGCGCGTTGGGCCACCCCGTATATGCGAACGCAGGTGTTGGGGCAACTAGGCCGCCAAACAGGTATACCAGGAAGTCACCAGGGACGATAGGAGGCCACGTCCCTGGAATGCCACCATTCCAGACCAGACCGGTCGTGGCCCCCGTCGCCCCGCCATCCACATGGGCGGCATAGCCCCGCACAAACGTCCTCTTGGCCCAAGATACCTTCTTGCAGCACACGCACTTGTACCTGTGAACAATCGTTCGCTTGTAGACGAGCTCTGCGCCATCTGACGTCCCTCCGCCAGTACTTCCACCACCAACAAATGAGGAGTCTGGAACTATGCTCATGAACCCCCAGCCTGAATCTGAGAGCAACCCCACTTTGGAGCAGTTCCGGTAACCTGGCCAAAGCCCAAACCTGTCCGTAGCATCCTGTGGACGGTTTCGGCAGAAAGCGTGCAAGTTGTTGCCGCCCTTCTCGCTGATCGGATCCCGGTTCGCCCACCGCCCCAAGCTCGGGCTGTAGTACCGGTAGCCCGAGACATGCATTCTCGACTCCCCAAGTACCCCTTTTCGGGGTCGCTCTTTTTTCACGTATCGCGTGTTCCAGCCGAAGGGCTTGCGCGCGTAACGGGTTCTGGGAGTCAGACTTGTCAAAGATACAAGCATCCCGGATCGCACCTTCTTCCTGAGTGGATTACCCACTACTGAGAATAGCACGAGATACGATCGGAGTCAATGGGGGATGCAGGCGGGAACGGAGGCAAGGTATAGGGGGCTGTGCGGCCCCCTTGAGGAACGTTGGGCAAGCGGATGGGGCGAAGGGGTAAAGCTCGCTGTCCGGGTTACACTGCAAACTCGTCCAGGCTCTTGACCAGGATGGCCAGTCGATGCAGTTCTCTGAGCCTCTTGGCGTCATCAATATGGTTGATGGCTTCGGCGAGCGTGTATGGCACTTCACCGAACCGCGCCTCCAGGGCATCAAGGACGGCTTCGCGATGGCCTTTCAACTGGCCTTCGCGCTCTGCGAGTCGCTCTGTATCTGTGACATACGGCATGCTGAGTTCTCCTTCGATGGACTCAACTTCTTTGTGATACTCTATCGCCAGATCGTCCGGAAGTCGCATGAGAAAGCCCAGGAACCTGTAGAGCCGAAGAATCTGCTCGCGATCGAAGCCGTGGCGGTACAGCGGACGTGTCAGGCCGATTCTCGCAGCAAGGCGCTTCTGGGGATCAGTGCCGGCCTCCAAGTGGTCCAACTGCATCCGAGTGACAAGAGCGAACGGGTTGTCGGATGCGTCGAGACCAGCACCGGCGAGGTCCTTGAGTTTGACTACCGGGAACCTGAATACTTGAGAGCACCCGAACATCTCCCGGCGGTACTCGGTCGGCCGGAAGTCCGGATCGTTGTCCGTCAGCACGGCCAGACTGATTACGTCCCGGTGGTACTTGTCGAACGTGCGGTAGTTGTAGATATACATGCGCTCGGCAAAGGTCGGGTCAGGATACCCCTGGACTTCCACATGGACCAGCAACCACTTGACCGTGCCGTCCTTCAGTCGGACTTCGATCAGCCTGTCGGCTTCTCGTCCACCGGACTCGCTCTCGACGGTGATCTCACGCAGTACCGAATCCAGGAACTTCGGCATGATCGAGAAATCAATGGCGGCGTGAACGTCGGGGAAGTAGAACCGGAAAAAGTCCTCGGTAAAATCCTCGATAATGTCTTTCCATCCGCCATCGGCATCTGATCTGGGCGTTTGTTCGTCAGTCGTCACAACTGCGTTCCTCTCCGTTGGTCCTGCGGCAGTCCCCTGTAGTGTAGAGCGTCCGGAAGCGCCCCGCAATCAGCTCTCATCCGGCTGTGTGTCGTTCGGATCTATCCCCTCTTCGCCCTGTCGGCGCCGTTCGTCCTGTTCTCTTGGATGAGTCTCCCGGTGGGTGCGCTGGATGTCGGCGATGTTCAGCTTCACGTAGTGCTTCAAGGTCTCCAACGACTCATGCCCGAGCATACGGCTGACGTGGTAGAGGTTGGCATTGCCGCGTACGAGTTCGCTGGTGCAGCTCCTTCGGAACACGTGCGCCGTCAACGGTTCTTTGAGACCGGCGTCCTTGCCGATTCTCTGCACAATCCGGCGCAGCGTGTGGTACGGCATTCGGTTCCCATTCTTGTCCAGGAACAGGGCCGGTTCGGTGTTGCCGCGTCCCAGCAGGGAACGAACACCTCTGAGATAGCTCTCCAAGAATCGCAGGGCAGTCTCGCCAACCGGCACGATACGTTCCTTGCGTCCTTTGCCCATGACCCGAACGGCCCCGGCAGAGAAGTCGATGTCATCCTGGTTGAGCCCCAACAGCTCTGCGGCCCGCAATCCGCTGCTGTACAGCAACTCAAGCATGGTCCGGTCGCGATAGCCCTCCGGTGTCGATGTGTCGAGACGGGAGAACAGTCCCTTTACCTGACGGTGCGTCAACGCCTTCGGCAGCAGATCAGGGACCTTGACATACTGCAGGGCGTTGATCATGTGGGTTGGTACATGACCGGCTTCGTTCAAGTCGGTCAGGAACCCGCGGACGCACTCAATGCGCTTGTTGATCGAGCGGGGCCTCAGAGGAAGACCATGGCACGTACGATGGCGGGATAGCGCTTTCTGCCAGGACCGCAGGTGGGCAACGTTCAGGTGGTGGGGCGCAACCACACCGTAGCGCTCCGCCACCCAGGCCAGAAACGCACGAACATTGTAAACACGCGAACGGATCGTCGTGGGGCTGAAGTTGAGTGCTTCGAGACGGGTGAGGTGCTCCGCCAACAGGTTGCTGAGTTTGATGTCCATGGTATCAGGCTCCCGGCAGGCTCTTGCGATGCATGGCGTGGAGATCGGTGATGGTCAGCTGCAGGTATTGGCTCAGATGGCAGAGAGAGGAGTGTCCGAGGATCTGCTGGATCACCACCGGATTGGCGCCGTTCTGCAGCATGTGCGTAGCCATGGCCCGACGCAGAGCGTGAGGGGCGATCCCCGGGATGATGCCGGCGCTGACGCTGCACTTGCGCAGGAGGCAGTCGACGGCCTCCCGTCCAAGCCTGTTCCCCCGATAGCTGATCCACAGTGCATCGTGCGGCGAGAACAGACTCAGCAGTTCAGACCGGGCGCCGGACAGGTAGCGATCGATCCACTGCCGAGCCGGGCGACTGAGCGGGATGATGCGTTCCCTGGCTCCCTTGCCTCGGATGCGGACCGTTCCAGCGACCAGGTCCAGGTCCCTCACATTGACCCCGACCGCTTCTGCCAGTCGGGCCCCGGAACCGTAGAAGAACTCCAACAGCGCGCGATTGCGGATACCGAGCGGCGTCTCCGTATCGGGCTGCTGGAGGAGACGAAGAACCTGTTCCCGGCTGGGAACACGCAGCACGACCTTGTCTCTGCGAGGCATGGGAACTCCTGCTGCCGGGTTCTCGAACAGCTCCCCACGGCTCACAAGCCAAGCCAACAGCTGCCGGGTGGAGCGCAGGTAGCAGGAGATGGTGTTGTCACTCAACTCCCGGGCACGCAGCTCGTGGGCGTAGCTGAGGAGTGACCCGGACGTCAGCTCCTGCAGCCGCTCAATGCCATGCCGTTCCATGAACTCGGAAAATCGCCTCAAACCATCGCGACGAGTCCGGAGTGTGGCTGGGCTTTGTCCACGGGTTTCAAGCGCACCAAGAAACGCATTGAGTACAGCTATCAACCTTCGCCTATCCGTATCACTTTGTCCGTTGGTTGCGCTCTCTGAAATCCTGATGGTGGTCATATAATGGTCTCCAGATCAACTGTTTGCGTTCTGATTATCCGGCCGAACGGTCCCCGAATGGTCGTGAGGGTCGGACAGTTCCGCCAGTTCACGTTCTATCTGCTCGATATTCTTGAGTCCCAGGCCTGAACGGCCGGCTTCTGCTCCTCCGCCATCGTGGGCCAGTCGGTAGCGATGACAGACGCCACTGCGGCTCGATTCCACCAGCACATACTGCAGTTCAGCCAACTCTCCGAGATACGTATGCACGCGGTAGTTGCTCCATCCGCAGTGCTCACGGAGATCCCGGCGGGTGAACGTGACCGATGAACGCGGAATGGGAGGCGTGCCCAGCTCCTGACTGCGTTCAGAAACAAATCGTTCGATGGCCAGCAGCAGGTCCCTGGCCGGACTGCTGAGTTCATCCACGCCCTTTCCCAGTGTTGCGGTCATCAGGGCGTTGGCGGCTCTGACATCCTCCAGGTCGACTTCGACATACTCAAACGGCTCTTCGCCCTCGACCGACCACGTCTTGATGGGTTTGGACATCTGACGCAGAAAGGCGATGGCTCTGATCAAGCCCAGGTATTTGGGCTGATCCCGTCGGGACTGGAGCCGAGACGTGCCATACGTGAGAAGCGGGGCCAACAGGTTGACCACACGGAGCGGACGCAACAGCCGCTGGAAGTTCCGGTGAACGGTACGGATGGCGTCGACATCGTTGTCTCTGCCGGAGACGACGGCCGCCTCCCGTGAACGCTGCCACGCCAGGATGCTGGCCGTCTGCTCGCAGGATTCATCGATCCCAAGCACAAAGAACCGGCTTCGGGTCTCAGGATCGACCGTCGGCTTGGTGGTGGTACAGAACACGGCAGTTGGGCCCTCCACCCGGTTCTCGGTAGTGGTCAAACGTCCGGTGGTTCGATCGCGAACCGTGGTGGAGATGACCAGTTCGCCGGCGCTGATCAGACTGCGGATCGCATACGCCGCCTCACCGGCACCGGCGACTTCCTCGAGGGCAAGCACCTTGTGGCGCAGACTCCCCTGATCCTGATAGAACAGGGCCCGACCGGTCAGGCTGGTGAGTTTGACCACATCTTCCGGGGGACAGAGAGAGAGTGTGACGTTCTGAAGGGCGCTCTTGCCGGCGCCCGAGCTGGACAGGATCAGAACACTCAACGGTTCGGTCAGTTTGCGGCTGACTGCTGCCAGGTAACACAGCAGCTTGCTGTCCGTCTCACCAACGAGGCCGCAATGCTCGCAGTCCTGTCGGATCCGGTCCAGAAGATCCGGTGATCGCCCAAGAGATTCAGCCTGTTCGCGTTCCTCGGGGGACATCGGCGGAGGACCTGCTGAAGCAACGGATGCCTGTTGTTCAGGCTCGTGCTGTTCGCAGGCAATGATCAGCTTCGCGATTTCAGAGTCGATCAACTCAGGGGGTTGGTCAAAGGCTCGAACGAGATCGGCACAAAGGGCTTTGCGTACACTGGCGCGATACAGGTTGAGCGTGTCCACATGAAGTCTCCCCGCGAACTCCGCACGGATCGTGGCGCGCAGGACATTGGGCCCGCGTTTGAGCGCCAACACCCGATAGGTACGGGGCCCAAGCGTCAGGCACAGACCATCGCTCTCCGACATGGACTCGGCTGCACTGGACTCGACTCCGGAATCACGCAACGCAACCGCAACGGCATCAGAGAGTGCCTGTTTGCCTTCTTGGGCGAGTAGCGCGATGGGACGAATGCAGTCAGGCAGGGAGATATGGGGGCAGGGAATCGCCGTATCGGGATCACGTTCGGCAACGAGGGCCGTCACTCGGCCCACGCCCTCCCCATGGAGCATGGAGACGCTGTCCAACCAGGAATCCCGTGGAGCCGCAACGGTATTCTCAATCCCGGACGCAAACAGGGCCAGGGCATCCAGAACCGACCCTGTGAGGAGCAGATCAGTGTGTCGTCTGGCAGCGGCGCGGTTCCATACTTGCACCGCGTCCACCGGCACGGTGAGCATGTCCGAGCTGTCGAGATCCGGACGTTCCGCCATGATCCCGGACGTGTTACCGTTGGCATCCAGCACGGGAAAGGTGATGTGCCCCGTGAGCCTTTCGACCAATTTCCGGCCTTTGCGCCCCAGGATCCCCAGGGCCTCAAGTTCACTGCGGAGTGTGCCTCTGACAGGAATCGTCTTCAGCAGTGTTCCATTGGAGTAGCCCGCTTTGAACGCCTCGAGCACGGAAGCGTCCCCGAGCCCCAGATCTGCGAGACGGGCCCGAATGTCAGCATGTTCACAGAGCGTGATCGAGTAAAGGGACGCAACCCGATCCAGGAGCTGTGCGGCCCGATCGGGTGTGGGATGGTTCTGTGCCGGCGTGTTGGTCACGGTGATGTCGCTCCGCATCATGGGATCGAACGGTCTCGGGCGAGTTCACATCGCCCCAGTTGCTTCTCCCATTTCGGTACACCCTGAGCAGCCGGTTTCTAGCGGGATCTTGTAACGCAACACCCTCCAAATGATGCACAAGTGCCGTAGCCACAACGTGCTGTGACAAAGCGATATCTTGTAACGCAGGAAGGATGGCCTCAACGGCCTCGGTCGGTGAGCTCGGCTCCACGTCCCCCAGCAGGCTCAACAGGTCTACAGAACCCACCTCAATCGGCACGACACCAAGCGGTTGTGAGAAAGCGATCTCTTGTAACGCACGCTTGCGCCGCTTCCGCTGTTTCCGGCTTTCGTAGCCAGTCCGCCAGTAGCCGGCGTTCTCCAGGCGCCATCCCCGAACCCGATCGCA
>Ga0209249_1003311_pt1 | contig 11713 bp, 13 predicted proteins | sample SaaInlV_200m_DNA_4_FD_184653 | JGI IMG/M metagenome (GOLD analysis project Ga0209249, IMG submission 184653) | Marine microbial communities from expanding oxygen minimum zones in the Saanich Inlet - SI037_S3LV_200m_DNA (SPAdes) (version 2) | ecosystem: Environmental > Aquatic > Marine >...
TTAAGAGATTGGAAAGGAAGAATACTGGAAAATCCTGAAGATGAATTCAGAATCCGATTTGAAGTTTTTTCCTTGACCTTGTCCACAAACTAGATTAGAATACGCTTCGCTAAACGCCTTCGTAGCTCAGTGGATTAGAGCGCTTGCTTGCGGAGCAATAGGTCACAGGTTCGAGTCCTGTCGAGGGCACTGAGTAAGAAGCGGGATATCCCCCGCTTCTTTTTTTTTAAAGTATTGGGAAGGGAAAATGTTAAAAAAACAAATTTTATTGACAAACGATGATGGTATTCGCTCACCAGGATTATGGGCAGCTGCCGAGGCACTTTCGGCAATTGGCTATGTAACCGTTGCTGCGCCACGAGAGCAATCTTCAGCGATGAGCCGCTCTATGCCTATTACTTCAGATGGCATTATCAGTGAAGAGATGGTGCATGTGAACGGGCAAGATTGGCAGGTTTATGCCGTAGGCGGAAGTCCCGCACAATCTGTACAACATGGTATTTTACGGATTTTAGATTTGAAACCAGATTTAGTAGTCTCTGGGATTAATTATGGAGAAAATCTTGCTTATGGGACAGGTGTTTCGGGTACTGTAGGAGCAGTAATGGAGGGGGCTTCTTTGGGAGTGCCTGGTTTAGCTGTTTCTGTGGAAACCAAAAAAGAACACCATCTTTCTTATTCGGATGAAGTTGATTTTTCAGTTGCAGCATATTTTACAGCTCTTTTTGCGAAGAAGATATTAGAGAAAAAATTTCCACCAGAGGTTAAAGTACTTAAAGTAGATGTTCCTAGTGATGCAGATAAAAAGACACCGTGGCAGATGACGCGCTTAAGTCCTAATCTCTATTATCGTCCTATTGCAAATAGGGAAGCAAGTTGGGAAAAACCATATGCTTTAGATTATGAAGTTGGGGCCAATTTGGAAATTGAACCAAATGATACTGATGTATATACGATGCACAAAAACCGTGAAGTTTCTGTGACCCCGTTATCCTTAGATTTTAGCGCGCGAGTGGATTTGCAGGAGTTCAGTGAATTTTTGAGAAAGTAATCTTTAGTTAATAAAGAAGAAAAAAATATGAGCAATAATTTACCTCAAAGACCAGAGAATTTGCTTGGCGGCATGATATTTGGGAGCATCTTTTTTCTTGTGGGCAGTCTCATAGTGCTTGTTGCGGCTGATATTATCCATGCTGATCCAAGTTCATTTAATGCCCCGCGCTGGGTAATTGGTGCGGCAGGAGGCTCTTTTATGCTAGCCGGTACAATGGTTGCTCTTCAGAGTGCCTTTGGCCCCGAAGGTATGGAGACCAAATTATATTTGTGGTTACAATTTCTCATGGGCTTGGCATTTATGCTCTTTTTCTCTTCCATCTTTCTGTGGGTGGGTTTTGGTGAAGGAGAACGTGAGTTCTCAACGAGTACAACATTAGGCCCTATCACAACTAATGGCACTAGTAATATTTCTTCTGGACGGCTTATTTTTGGGAGCGGGGGAGTTTTTATGATCTTTTTTACGATACTAACAAGTTATATTAATTTAAAGAAAATATATAAAGGCAGATGAAAAACCATTGAAGACTTATTGGCTAATAAATCCTTTAAAACAAAAATTCTCGCAAAGTTGATTTTTTGCGAGAATTTTCTTTAAAAAAAGAATTAGAATTTCTTCTATGCCTTTATCATTGTTAGCAACATCTTGAATTTTTTAGTTGCTTTTAGAGCATGAGGCTTATCGGCAGGAAGGATAATTGACTCGCCAGCTTTCATCATAAAAGATTTGCCTGAGATACTCACCTCTGCCTTGCCATCTAAAATTTGTACTAGGGCGTCAAAGGGTGTTGAGTGCTCACTTAGTTCTTGCCCTTCGTCAAAAGCGAAGAGGGTGATATTGCCTTTTTCGGCACGCATTATTTGGCTACTGACAACAGCATCATCTTGATATGCTGCCAATTTTTCGATATTTAGTATTTTAGCTTTTTTTGCTTCGGTCATTTTTTGCTCCTATTTGTTCATACAAAGTTGCAGAGATGTAAAGAAAAATCTTAAGAAATTTTCTCTTAGTAACTTTGCATGAGATTCTATTATTTAATCTCTATTGAATAATTTGCTAATTCACGTGTAAAGCGGGTTGTGCCAGTGACAACTAAAATAGCTTCAGTATTATATTCGCCATTCATCGAAACGTGAATATCGGCAGTTTGCTCATCAGATAGTTCGATGATTTCTACGGTGGTTTCATCACCTTTCAAAATCAAGGCAACCTGGAAGCTTTGAGGAAGAATATTTTGAACGCGGACGAAACCTTTCGCATCCCAGCCACTGTTATCGGATTCGAAATCTGAGAAGTAGTCTACTGCTTCTATGCGGATGTCGTCTATGAGCATGCCTTCGCCGTTGACAGCCGCGTCGGTGACGTACTCGAAGCGAACTTGGACCTCTTTACCAGCATATGCGCTGAGATCGGCGTTTTCTTGTACCCACCCACCAGAGAAGCCATTGAATGCAAAGCCATAAGAATTCCCAGAGGGGTCTTCATCTGTGCCGAGTGGGGTGGTGATGATATCCCAGTTTTCTCCGTCTTCGGAGACTTCGAGATAAACATAGTCATAATCTGTTTCGATATCGTACCAAGTTTGGAATGATAAGGTGATTTCTCCTGCAACATCGCTAAAGTCGAAATCTCGCGTTAAGGTCATGTTGGATTCGTCACCTTTATTGGTCCAGAAAGCGTATATGCCAGAATATGGGTCAGATGGCAGTAATCCTGTTTGAGTTGCACCATCAAAATGGATTGTATAATCGCCTTCACAATCAATTAAGATATAGTCTCCGCCGTATTGATGAACGCTATAGTTTTGTGTATAGGGGTAAGAGTAGACGCTCTCTGTGGCGCTGGCTTGTGGTGCGGTAGGGTAGTTATTATAGGTGTAGCGCCCATCACCGACATTGGAGTCTTGAAGGTAATTGGCGAGTAGCCAGTCTATAAATAGATTATCTGCTGTGATTGTTTGGCCTGTTCGAGAGTCTACTGCGTTGATTTCTTCTAAAACTAGCTCTACACTTTCAAAACCATTTTGTTCGCTGGCTACGAGGGCTTTTGTGGCATTTTCTCCAAAACGATTTAGGAAATAATTGGTGTATAAAAAGCCTGCTCCATAATGCGGGCCATTTTCACCAGAAACCTGAGACCAATCGTTAAGCTGTGTATCTGTATTTGCAATATAGGAGCTATCGAAGTAGGCGGGGTATCCGTTTAGAAATTCGGCGAGTACAGAGAAGCCTTCATTCATCCACGATTCTTCGTTGAAGTCGCGATACCAATGAATCATATGCTGGAATTCATGCGCTAATGTGCTTAGATCGCCTTCTCCGTAATCGGCATAGATGGTTTGTATAACAAACATTTCATGGGCATTAGAGTATTCATGTGCAAGTGGGTGGTATTCATCCATAGAAGAGAAATAGCCTCCTAAGCCACTGCCAAGATTGCTGGCGTAGAGAATATAAATATGTGGGTCGCCATCTACGCCAGGAGTCCATTCACTGCCAAAGAAATCTCTATTTGTTGGATAAACTTCCGTTTCAAATGTATTGGCTACTTCTTCTAGGCCTTTTTTATCGAATTTAGTGCCATTTTCTATCCAAAAATAAGCATGTGGTGAAAGAGCCTCTAAGGTAGCTGTTATTTGAAAACTGACATTTGTACTTACATTTGTTACCCAGAATTCTTGTTGGTCACCAACAAAAAAGGGACCGCTGAGTAAAGTTTCAGGAATATCGGTTTTATTTTCTAATCGTTCTGATAGTGAACTCATATCGCGAATAGGTATGATCGTGTTTTCTAAAACCTCGCGTGTATCTACGGGAACTTCCCCTGCTGGAGTATTATCTACAATGATTGGCTTGGTGGGAAGGGCGGTGGGGATATCGAGACTTTCTTCTATATCGGCTACGATATTTTCACCATTTTGGGCAATCCAATAGGCAGCGCCACCTAAAATAATAAGACAGCAGCAGAGGAGAGTGATGATGACGCCAACGATAATCCAAACAGTTTTGGTAGTAGATGATTTCTTTTCTTGCATGATATGCTCCTATAAAAAAGATACGTGATAACTAAGTGCAAATATCACGAAATACTGCTCACATTCTAACTCAAAAACAAAGCCAGACAGAAAATTCTTAGCAATAATTAATATCCAATGGTCATGAGTTTTGGAGAATATTTTTATTGCATAAAACCAAATGTGTTTTCTATAATATTTGGTAAAAGAGAATAAATTGAGCATCCAATTTCTTTCTCGAAATCTTCTTTGATTTTGAAAAAGGCTTTCCAGCGGGGAACAGAGTATTTGCTTGTCCCATATCTTAAGGCAACATCAACCATCCGCTTTTCAATTAAACAGTGACCAGTGGGCAGAGAGATGCCATCACAGAGTTGGATGAGACGATCATATTTTGAATATTTGATATTGGTGATATAGTTTCGCATAAATTTGAGCTCTTCTTCGGTGCCATCCCATGCTGAGTTGACATGAGAGATATCTTGTACGACATAGCTATGTGTTATCGAGATAGGGGCGGCATCATCAAAGCCTTTTTCCAATAAGAGAAGATAACCATCTAAGCTGTGGCGCATTCCAGTTACACCAAAATAGCGCCCAATATCGTGTAATAAGCCAAGAATATAGGCTTTATCAGCATCAAGCTCAGGATGGTAGCTTGCAATGGCTTGGGCAGCCTCTGCTGCATAGCGAGAGTGTGAGACCCAGAGGCCAGGGTTTCGTTGCTCTGCTTCGGCAATAAGTTCTTCGGCTTCTGTGAGGGTGGGGATTTTCATATTTTCTTCCTTAAAATAATTTTATTCTTAAATCGAGAGAGCCAAGGGCTCCGGCCTTGGCTCTCATTTGAAAGAGGAGAAGAAAGTTTCTTTCGTTCGAACTGACTACAGTTTAGCATGGGGGTAAAAAGCTTGCTTGACGCTTGCCCCACGCTTATCCTACAGATGCCCTACAAATTTTTGGATATGATTTTGTAGCTTTTTGGGCATAATTGCCTTAATATCCACCTTTTTTGCGTCTATAAAAGATGCGAAACGCGCCAGCCCTTTGCCGAGTGCATCAGCAAAATTGGGGTCGTTTACGGGGGCATTATCTTCGAGCCAGAAGCCTTTAATATGGAGTGTCATTGTTTTTCGGTCGAGTTTGGGGTCGAGGCGGGCGACTAAATTATCGCCGTACAAGATAGGTAAAACGTAATATCCCCAGCGGCGTTTTGCGAGGGGTTTGTAGACTTCCCAGATATATTCAAAGTCGAAGACTTCTTTTGCGCGTCCACGTGCGGATACGATCTCAAGCGGCGCGACGAAGGTGACTTCATCTTGCGTGCTGGGACCGAGCGGTTGCCACGCCGATGGGATTCTTCCGGCATCCAGCTCTTCGAGCAGAGGCAAGTCTTGGGCAAGTGCGATCCAACGATCTTTTGAACCCTCGATGCTGACAGGAGTAATCACATCCTGCTCGTAGAGGGCAGCGATTCTTTTACCCGCTTCTTTTATATCCAATTTACGCTGAATATAATTTGAGAAAACGGTGCGCCAACGCTTTTCTTTCATCAATCTTAAGAAGGAGACGCTTTTGCGTGCGAAGAAATCTTCGGCTTCTTGCTCTGTGGCAGAATAATTGAATTCTGGTGGTACGACGCGCTCGGTGAGGTCATAGACGCGCGTGAAACCATCGCGGCGAGTGATCATGACTTGGCCCGTAATCCAGAGCGAATAGAGGGCGACGGAGGTATCTTTGCCACCCCTATAGCTGTTGATGAGTTTTTTATTGCCCTTGAAATCTTTATTACCCATCGGCCCATTGATGCGGAGAGTTTCTAGGACTTCTTTCATCGTTTTGGGATGTTCTTCTCTGAAGGTTTTCAGGCGTTTCCATTCTTCTGCGCGTTTCATATGCAAGCGCCAATAGGGCAGCTCAGACATGGGATAGAGAAAAAGCGTGCCACCATAATCGAAAAATCCGCGCTCTTCGTAGGCGACTTGATGCAGATGCTCAGGGCGATAATCGAGGACGCGCCCGTGCATCATAATGTCCTGAGAGCGGGCGATGACGTTGAGCGGGTCAAGCTGGAGGGCATCCATTTGATGCAATGCCGTGGCTGTGCCTTTGATGCCTGAAAAACGACGACCGGGCCATAAGCCCTGCTTGCCCATGATAAAGCGGCGGGCGGTGATTTTAGAGATGGGGAGAGGGTTCATAATATTAGATATTATTGAGGATAAACACTTGCATAAAACACAAATCTATCCCATATATTGAATTCAAATAACCACGAACAATTATCTTTGTGCGAGATTTGTTTTATAACAAACCCATACCCCCTATCATAAATATGAGTCGGTTTTTGAAATAGCCGCGCAACAGAATCGTCATTGTCTTCAGTAATGATTAATTCAATAATATATTCTAGGTCAAGTTTTTTTTCTTCTACAACATAAATTATTCCCCTCACTATTTTTTCATTATATTCTCTAAGTAAACTGTCTGGAATATAAACTAGTGGATAATCATCATACCGCAAGCCAATTTTCGGCCGAAAATTTGGAAGGATACCGTCCTTGGGGAAGGTCTTAGACCAAGTAATTTCATCTAAGATCTTTTCTCTCTTCCTCGTACGAGCTTTTCGGTCTTTTTCGTTTCTCCCGTAGACTGGATTAACAGAACGTCGTGTTTTATGGGGAATTCCTAATGCTGGTATAGAATTAGGGTCTAAGCATAACCCTAATCTTACAAGCAAATCTTCTTCAATTTTTCCAAGCCTTCTGTTACAAGAAAGGCAAGCGGGCACCTTCCACTTTTCTATGTTTTTTGGAGTACTCTCTGGGTACCAAGATACAGGTAAAACATGATCCCAAGTAAGGTCATCTGAGTATTCCAAACAATATATGCACTTGCCCGGTTTCGGTCTCTTTGCCATCTATCTAAAACCCCATCTCCTTCAACGGATCACGCTTCTTCTCCACCTTATTCAACTCCCGCCAAAACGCCTCTCCATATCTCCGTGATTTCACCGGCAACGGCATCGGCACGCCCCAGGGACCGAGCAAAAGCACTTCCTCCCCAGATTGTAAACGAGAGAGCATCCCGCGCAAAGAATCACGCCCGGCTAAACCGGAGAGAACCGCTTGTATGTCGCTATCATCCCCCAACCAGCCAGAGATGCGCGTCCCAAGTTGGGACATAACCTCATCATAAATCTGTGAAGGGCGTTGGTCGATAATGAGCAGAGTCACGAAATATTTACGCAACTCACGCGCAATCGTCGAAAAAGTCGTTTGCGAAGCCATTTCGCGGTTGAGCAATTTATGCGCTTCTTCAATTGCAATCACCAAAGGTCGCGGTGGAGAATTTTTTTGCCGGTTTTGATTATATTCATTTGTTTTCCGCTCCCACTCAGCACGAATTCGCCGTGTCAGGATATTAGAAACAAAAAGATAATCTAAATCGCTATCATGTTTACCGAAAGACAAAATAACGTGTTTTTTACCCGCCAGCGCGTTAATAATTTGCGTCACGCCATCTGTGGCGGGTTTTTCAACTACATAGGGTAACTCATAAACTTTTCTTTTCAATCTGGCGTGCAAAGCCTTCGCTGCCTCTACGTGGATACCTGCGTCCTCTGACCATTTTTCTATACTGCCATCAGGATAATAAGAAGTCCCACTCTCCTCATCTTTTACTTTTGATATAGATTTCATCTCCATAAAAGATTGGAACCAGTTTTTCTTAAAGCGTTGTACTAAAGCACTTAGTGTTACCGAAGTCGTGTCTCGCAAATTCAATTCTTTCGAGAGCATCTCAATATCCGATGTGCGAATATCGCTCATCGCAATTTCCAGCGGAATATCGGGGGCAATCCCCTGATACGCCGCGCTTTTTCCACGCCCCAAGCCCACAATATTGAATTTGCTCCCCATTTTATCCTTCAATCCCGGCACCGCGTCCCCGCCTTCGGGCGGATTATACGAGTAGGCATATTCCGAGTGCATGTCGAAAACCAGCAGCGAGGCTTCGTCATATTTTGCCAATCCCGCCAAAATAACGCGCGTCAAAAACGATTTCCCCGTCCCCGTTGCGCCAAAAATGCCCGATGAGCGTTGGATGAACTTTTTCAGATCGATGCGAACATCGTGCTCTTGTTCACGCGTATGCCCAATAATGAAATTTTTCTTTTTATCGGATTTGCCGAAGATCTCCGCAATATCTCCTTCGGATGCCAGATAAACCTCAGCGTGATGCGGAGGGATATTTTTAACCGGACGTGGTTTGGGCTGGGGTGCTAACCCCGAGTCAATTTTCTGCACCCAAGCAGAATACGCGGGCGTGCCGGGTTCTGGTCCCACATCCAGCATAAGATTTGGCAAAACTTCGATATTGGCATAAAGTGCTTGCTGATGCAACGCCTGCGCTAAAGCTGGCGAAAGCCGACCATCCATCCGCTCATCGGCAAATTTTTCATCCGTGCTGCCGAGCTGGATGTCGGTGACGATGCCATAATAATGCCAATCGCCGCTCTTGATGACTACAAAAGTGCCCTCAGAAACCGCCTGCGAAGAGACGTTGAGCCGCACCGTAAAAGCAGCCTTAAGACCGCCGCCAATGATATAACCAATTTTTTGATTTTCCATAATTTCACCTTTTTTCTCCCCTCGTAGTAACCGCTTCAGCGGTTATTTGTGCGCCAAATAAGGACTAAAGTCCTTACTACAAGGGGGAATGTTTTTAAACCTTTGTGTCCCTTCGTGCTCTTCGTGGTAAAAAGTTTATACAGTTTCGCTCAACGCACCCAAAACACCCATCAGCGTTGCATAATCATCGCGTAACAACGCGATAATTTCATTCGTTGCCGCTTCTTTCCACAACCTGCTTTTTACACCATGCGCGGGAGCCGCCTGCTGGACATGCGCTGCGAGCATCTCGCCGATCGGCGCATCTTGCGCGCGGAGAATATGACGAAAATATCCAAATCGCCCCGCGCCTGTGAAACGAATCAAATCCTCATCGCTACACTTATAAATCACATCCAAACTCAATGGCGGACGTGGCGGTAAAAGATGAGATACTTTCCCATTTTCTTCGTACCCAACCGTCAACACCGACATCTCGACGGGGACAATTCTCCGTTCACGATTATCTGCCATCACTTCGGGGCTGACATTATCTGCCGTGACCAGTTGACGCACCAACCCATCATCATCAATGTGAATATCGTAAATCAGCCCATAGACTTGATACCCGTTCCCCAGCGGGGCGCGGACTAGCCCACCAAAGACAGGCGCGTCCAGTTGCGAGACACTGCATCCAGCCACAAAGCCGGTCGTGCCAGAGCGGAGTAAACGTCCGATTTCTATTGAGTCTTTTGATTGCATAATTGCTCCATTTTTAACCGCTAATCTTCGCTAATCACCACGAATATTTTTGTAAATCTTGAAAGCATGGGATTGAAATCCCACGCTGCAATACGAAGTCCGTTTAAACGGACTTTTTCTCTCAGTAGGGAATTCATTCCCGCTGAAATCAGCGTAATTTTAGCTTGAAATATACATCCCCACCTTCATAATGCGTAATTTTAAACCCATATTGCAGATAAAAATCAATCACATCTTGCCAAGTTTCTGTGGTCTCTAAAATAACTTCTTCATAGCCATCTTGACTTGCTCTCTTGCAAAGCTCAGACAAAATCTGTTGACCTATCCTTTGCCTTCGCAATTCTTTTTGCACGGACATTCTCACAATTTCAACTTGACTTTCAGAGCGTGGAATAAAAGCTCCTGTACCAACAATCTCATCATCCAGCCATGCAACCAAGATTGCATCCACATAAGATAGAGCGATATTATCTAAATCAGGATTTTTGCTTTTATCCAGAAAGCCCCAATGTTCTTCAAGCCCGTTCAAGATTAGAGCTTTTACGGAGGCTTGATTTTCTGGTTGGAAGGGGGTAATTTTTATCATTTCATGTTTTAGAATTTCAACGCGAATGTTCACGAATTAGCGAATTGCACGAATTTTTAACTCTTTCTCTTGCCTCAAAGTATAACAGAATAAATGTTCTTTTTCGGATGCTGGTAAAATAGAAAAACACCCCATCCCCCAGCCCCTTGCCCCGACAAGCGGGGAAGGGGAGCTTTACGCATGAATGCGTCCCCTTCTCCCATTTTGGGAGAAGGACAGACTTGAGCGAAGCGAAAAGTCAGGATGAGGGAATGCACGGAGATAAGCAATGCCTAATGACTACCCTCGTATAGAAATTTCCCCTGAAGCGAAACGCAATATATTAACTGCTGCGCGTGAACATCGCAAAAACCCAACCAAGAGCGAGGAGATTCTTTGGAAAGCATTACGCGGCAAAAAACTGGATGGGGTAAAATTCCGCCGTCAACAACCGATTGGTGTTTTTATCGCTGATTTTTATTCCTCCGCTTATCGGCTCGTTGTTGAAGTGGATGGTGGCATTCACGATACTCAACAAGAAGCTGATGCAGAGCGTGATGAAATAATGAAAACACTTGGATTAAATATTTTACGCTTGCCCGCTGGGTTGGTTGAAAAAGATTTGGGGAGTGCCTTAGAAAAGATACGAGAAAGAATTAAGGTGTTATCTTAAAAATCCCCCATCCCCCACCCCCTTACCTCGACAAGTGGGGAAGGGGAGTTTTACGCATGAGTGCGTTCCCTTCTCCCATTTTGGGATAAGGACAGACTTGAGCGAAGCGAAAAGTCAGGATGAGGGAACACAAGGAAATCAAACCATGAAAAAACCACCCCTATCACGAAGAGACTTTCTTAAACTAAGCTGGACATCCCTTTGGGGACTCGTTCTCGCCGCTTGCAAAATTGACACAGAAGAAATACCTACCGCTACGCCAACGCAGCCTTCTACAAACACCCCCATGCCTACATCAACCAACACTGCCACGCCGACCAATACACCTACGCCAACGGCAACTTCTACTAATACACCAATTCCTTGTTTCAAATTACTAACCCCTGAAGATGAAGCAGAGCTGGACTCAATAGGGCGGGTAGCCTTTGCTTGGGAAGAACAATTTGGAGCGAAGTCTTATAAATTAGAGATCACCCTGCCAAATGAATATGTTGAAGAGAAACTTCTAGAAGCAACTCTTTTTGAACGCTATCTTGAATCATTGCCATTGGCTGGCGAATATCACTGGCAGGTTACTACGCTCAGTGAAAGTGAAGAAATCATTTGCATAACTGAGCCATTCAGCTTTACAAAGGAAAAGATTTCAAAATCGGGTGGAAGTAATAATAATGGAGGCGATGGTGCCGGTGCTGCTGGTGCGCCCGGTGGAGGAGCTCCAGGTGGGGGTAGTGATGGGTAGTGATGGGGAGTGTTAATCGTTATAAAGGACTATCTAAAAAGTGATTGCAAAAAGCACAACTATCAAAACCATCCCCCATTGTACCTTTGTGAATACGCTCAATTCGTTCTTCCTGCAGCTTTGTCGAAACTGCCAGCCATTTTTTGAGAATTACATCTAAAGCATTTTCCCGTAACGACCCGATCACCGCGCCATTTTCCTGTGTGTCACAACAGAAAATAATTTGTAAGCGTTCAGGGGGTCGGGCGTATAGGAATTAGAGATGGAGTTGGTTCCTTCCAATTGGCAGCTTCACATGTT
>Ga0209249_1003317_pt1 | contig 11694 bp, 8 predicted proteins | sample SaaInlV_200m_DNA_4_FD_184653 | JGI IMG/M metagenome (GOLD analysis project Ga0209249, IMG submission 184653) | Marine microbial communities from expanding oxygen minimum zones in the Saanich Inlet - SI037_S3LV_200m_DNA (SPAdes) (version 2) | ecosystem: Environmental > Aquatic > Marine >...
CTGATATTATGATTTGATTATTTTCAATTCTTTCTATCTGTTCAATGTTAACGACATAGGAATTATGCACTCGAATGAATGAGGCCGATGGCAGGTGATCAATTATCTGGTTTAATGTCATTCGGGTATTTACCCTGCCGGATGGTGTATATACATGGAGATAATTTCCATTGCTTTGGATATAGAGGATTTCTGAAATGCAGGTTTTAACTTGTTTGAAGCCATCTTTCAGAAACAGGTATTTGCTCAAAATCCCACTTTTCTCCTCCTCATTTAACATCATCAATTTCTTCACTTTCTGAATAGCTTTGGCAAAGCGATCAAATTCTATTGGCTTGAGCAGATAATCAGCTGCCTCATATTCGTAACTATCAACAGCATACTCAGAATAGGCTGTTGCAAAAACAACATGCGGACGAACACTGAGTTGATCAAGCAGCTTAAGTCCGGATAATCCGGGCATATTGATATCAAGAAAAACTACATCAACGGGATTATTTTTCAGGAAATCCCGGGCTTTGAATGGATCTGAAAACAATCCAAGCATCTTAAGATCAGAGATCTTTGCTGAGTGCATTTCGATTACATCCAAGGCTCTTGGTTCGTCGTCAACAGCTATGCAGGTGATCATTTTTGGGACATGATTTATAACAAATGATTATAGTAAGGGTTTAAATGATAAAAATACAAATGCAATTTTATTTTTCTGATGGAGCTCGCACAATAAAAACAATCATCCTCGTGTGTGTAAAAGTATTTTCCAATAATCTTCAATACATATATATTTCTGAACAATAGCACCAAAGTTAGTCGGAATGTCCAAATGTTATAACCTTAGGTCACTACAGTGGCGCGAATTCCCATTATTTACAGACTGATACTCATTATAACTATAAATCGTTCATTGGTTTCAGCAATTGATAAAGTATGCTCGTCGGGATAAATATGCTCCAATCTTTGCCGAACATTTTGTATCCCAATCCCAAATCCTTTTTCTTTATCAAAGGTTTCAAACTCCTGATCCAATGAATTCTCAACTACAAATTGAAAATGGTCATCTACTATAGAGATATTTATTTTTAGCTCAGAGGGATTATTGGGATTGACACCATGTTTGAAAGCATTTTCAACAAATGGGATCATCAGCATTGGGGCAATCCTAAGGCTTCTTTGTTCATCGTTTAATTCAATATTGATCATTATATCATGCTCGACCGAACTTCTGATTGATTGCAGTTTAACGTAATCCTCAATATATCCGATTTCCTTCCGGATGGGTATTGACTCCTGCTCCATATCCTCAATCAGATATCGCATCAGGTTGGCCAGCTTGGCAATGCTCTCCGCTGTTTTATCATTGCCTTCTTTCAGGGCGAAAGCATATACCGTATTGAGAGAATTAAAGAGGAAGTGCGGATTCACCTGGGATCGCAGTTGATTCAGTTCGGCTTCTTTATTTCTGAAAAGGGAAAACCCATGGCTCTCAGTATCTGCTATTATTTTTCTCACATAAGCATACACAAGGGCTGGTATAGCAATGGCAAATAAAAAGAGGCTTGGAAAACTCAATGTTTTAAAAAAAGAGACATTAATGCCCTGACTATGTAATCTGAAAAAAGATGAGGCTCCATTATATCCTGCTTGAAGAATAATAACACAAATAAAAACTATAGAACTGGCAAGAAAAAATTGTCCAAATTTCCTTGTAAAAATGTATCTGGGAATAATAAAGAAAGCCGTTAAATAAAAAATAATTACCCCGACAATAAAACTAAATAAACTTCCCGTATCCGAGGCAGATTCGATGTTTACAACTAAACTAAAAAAGAAAATGGCAATCAGGATTATATGTACAGTAATTTCGAGATTAATAAGCCTCTCCTCAAGAAGGAAAGCAAAACCTTTCTTCCTTCTGCTAAGATATGAAGCATAGAAAAAAGCGAAAGAGAATAAAACCGTGAGCGTTGAACTTGCCAGACAAAGTACCAGTGAAGTATCAATAGACTTATCACCAAACCAAGCATTCGGCTCAGCCTTAACTATTAAAAATATAGCAAAAAAGTATGCCACGACAAGTAATGTCAGCGATATTCCATATAACAAATACTTCTTTTTCAATATGAAACGAGGGATTAGCCAAAATGTATGCACAATTAAGAAAACAATTAGGCTCACTAGCCACAGGAACACCCAACCAAGAAGCTCACCTGAATCACGCAATATGTAAATCGAGAATATTAAGAAAAGAAGTATCAGCCCATTTTTGATAAAAGCCATGCCGTTGATCTTGGAGCCTTTCCCCTTGAGAAATTTTTTATAACGTATAAGTCCATATATCAGAATTATCAGTGCTAAGAACATGATAATTTGTGGACCATACCAGCTAAAAAGATCTGTCACAGACTTCTTCTGTGACGAAGACATTATTTTATTACTTGCCAGAATACTCTTCACTCTGCGATCATCTACATGAACCCAGGCATAGTCCCAAATTAGTTCTTTCTCATTTTGATCCAGTGCTCCTTGAAGAGCCATATCTATCGTTGTCCATAGAAAATATGATTGAACTTGACCAGAAAGCCTTTTCTGGCCTAGTTCAAGAAGAAGTTTGAATTTGCCTTTTGGATTATCATTATTCGGATCTACAATAAACCCCAGGTATGTACGAATTAGTGATCGATACCTGGGGATAGTGAATAATGCTTCCTCATCATTAATATCCAATTCACTGAATATTTCACTTGGTTCATTACGAACAGTTGAGCGCCTCTGATTATGCCATATACCGTATCTTACATTGCTATCATAGCAATTATATTGAATCCTTCTTGACTCCCAGTCGAAATAACTTGAATCAACGATCTCTTCTGATAGGTAGGAGTTCAAAAACTCAAGCTGATCATCTCTGAGTTCTCTGCGCATGTCAATGCGAACCTGATCGTATTTTCCACCAATTGCTTTTAATCTTTCACTAAACATTTCTGAACTGCGGCTCCAATAGTTGTTGCGACCTGCACCTATCCCGTTCCAATGTACAACTGAATTAAATGTCCAATAGTCGAAATCCATATAAAGGCTATCCCCGGGAGACAATATCAATTCTATCTCCTTGCCTCCGAATTTTAATTTGGCTAGAGTGAATGCCCATGTTACACTTTCGGTTTTAATCACAAAAGTACTGTCTGGCTGGACAAGAGCTTTTAATACCTGTTTGTTCTTATAACCCTTCTCATCCTGACCTATCAGCATTCCCGAATCGAAACTCAATACTGATAAACTAATTGCCTGATCCGTTCGGTTGAGTAGTCTGCCGGATAAGGTGGTCATCCGCTGAGCAGATAATGAGGCGGTAAAAATAAATAACACGAAAATAAAGCTGACTCGTTTCATTCTTGTGGGCATTTGGTTTCTAACCCGAAGTAAGGATCAAAATTCATCAATCAGAAATAAATGGGATGGAAGTAGAGATTTATGGGATGGAGGCAAAGGGCGCCACGAAGGTGACGCCAAAGGTTACGCCATCCGTGACGCCAAACGTGACACCGAATGTGACGCCGAATGTGATGCTGGGATATTTGGGATGGAGGAGCTTAGTTACATAGCCAATATTGTAGAAAAACATGAACTTTTATGGTAAACCATAAGAATTCGCGTGAATATTTATGGTTAACCGTAAAAATTCACGTTGCTTGCAATATGTGATCGAAAGATGACTGATAAAAAGTAGTGGCGATGATTTGATCAGCGGTCAAAAATGCCAGATTAATCACCGCTCTCTGGCAAATCAATCTGCAATAATCTGTCTATTTTGTCCATCATACTCCAGATTTAGACAACTTTTTCGGAATTAACTCCAAAAGAGTATCCTTTTTTACTCCTCAATTAATTCATATTTTTAGCTATGTGTTTTTATTCCAACCCTCATAACCACCATAAATGAAAGGTATTTTTCGTATTTTGATTCTTACCGTCCTGTTCAATGCTTGCATCCAGACTGAGGAACAGTCACTTGTTCCGGTATTTCATATCAATCCTGAATCTGCTGAGCCTGGCAAATTTTCTGATTATTTTGATAAGCTGACTTATCTTAAATTGGAATTGGATTCCGAAAATCCGATTGGAAATATCAATAACCTCGAAGCTCGTGAAGATGCCTATTATATTTTTGATAGCCGAAGCAATAAAGTTTTCAAATACGGTCTGGGTGGTGAGCTTTTAATGATCATTGATAAACAGGGAAAAGGTCCGGGAGAATATCAGCGGATTTCAAGCATTTCAATAAATGAGGACGATCATGAGGTGATAATTAGTGATAAAATGGGAATGGCTATCCGGTATTATTCCTCCGACGATGGCACATTTATCCGAAAAATGGATATGGATTACATACCTCTGGCTATTACTTACATCGGGAAAGGCAAAATTGCTGCCCACCTGAACTTTGTTCCTCATCAGCTGGAAATCGAAAGTGCAAATCCGCATAACCTGATCTATTTTCGATCGCCTGATAAACCTGTAAGTAAATTCTTACCATTTGATCCATCCTTGAGGCATCCCTTTTACGGAGGCAAGATGTTTACTAATACTGATAAGGGAACTTTTTTCATGCCTCCATTTTATCATCAGGTTTTTCTTTTGGATGAATCAGCTTGTGAGCCCTTTTTAGAGTTGGATTTTGGAAAATATAACTTTCGCTATGACATTTTTGGAGAAGCCAGCACATCTTCAGAGCAACTGGATAGAATGTATAAATCACATCTGGTTTTTACAAAGACTGGTTTCGCCGAAATGAATGACTACTATTTTTTCCAATATGGGTGGAAAGGCATAATTTATTTTGCCTTCCTTAATAAATCTACCCAGGAAGCTCATGTCCATAAAAAGTTCACTAATGATATCAATGGATTTTCAGTGGGTTTTCTTAAAGAATCCGGTAACAATAAATTATTATTTGCAATTGACTCTCATGATCTGGTAAGCCGACGAAATCATTTCTACAATATCTCGAAAGATTCCTCAAAATCACAAGCTGAGCAAGAAAGTGCTCAAAGATACTGTGATAGAATGGATTCAATTATTGGACCATTAACTGAAAATGATAATCCGGTGATTGGAATTTATGAGATGAAAACTGGAACGTGATGCCGGATACGTGACGCCCGTTCGTGACGCCGCTCGTGACGCCTTTCGTGACGCCGCTCGTGCTGGTTTTTTTGTCTTCTTAATTCTTTGGTATATTCGTGGGCTGTTTGTAATTAATACTTATGATAAGATTAGTTGATATTTTAAAGCCTGCTGATATTTTTCCTGAATATCAGAATACACCGATTGGCTTGTTGCTGGAATACCATAATCTTGGCCGGGGTCATGATAAGTATTCGAAAGCACAATTGCTGGTGGGAATGTGTATGGATTACAGGAAGAAGCTTCGGATTCCTGATAATTTCTCATATATCATCCGTACAGGTGGTGCCAACATGAGGAATAGCGAATTTCAAATATCTTATGCTATTTCGCTTGGTGAAATTCGTCATATGGCAGTGATCGGACACAATAATTGCGGGATGGCTAATCTGAATTCAAAGAAAGAGGATTTCATCAAAGGATTGGTTGATCATGCCGGATGGAACGCAAAAGAAGCCGAGGATCACTTTGAACAATTGGCCCCAAAGTTTGACATAAATAACGAGATCGACTTTGTTCTCGCAGAATCAAATAGACTGAAAAACCTCTACCCAAAAATCACTGTAGCTCCGCTATTTTATAAGCTTGAGAACCAGAGAGTTTATCAAATAGAGTCCTAGCCCCCAAATGAGATTGGAATTTCCACGAAGCAGCAGTTAGTAGTAAATAACAAATACAGAGATTAAGCATCAGAATTGATCTGTTGAACCTGGGAATTGGGCTCTTTTTATTGAAAATTATTATTACCTTGGTAGAGTTCCCCTTCGCAGAAAGTAATGATTTGAGAAAGTTATTAGAAATTCTATTTTTAGCAGTCCTCTTTTTTTGCTTGGGCTGCGAAACCGAACCAATAATCTCAATTTCTTCAAAACCCGTCCCTGTAATTTATGCTGTTTTCGATGATCTCGACAGTGTACATAACATTGTTATCACAAAAAGCTTCGGAGCAGATTACAATCCTGCAAATGAAGCGCGGATTTTTGACTCCTTATTTTTTGATGAAATTGAAGTAGAAGTGGAATATCTACCTCCCGGATGGAGGACCGAATGGCAAGCTATTGATGTTCAGCATAATGTTGGTGTCAAAAAGGACTCTGGATTTTTCAGCTACCCTTATAATGAATATTATCAGTTTAACTTACCATTGAGGGAATGGAAACGCAAATTTGTTGATTCGATTAAAATTGAGGTCCGGATTCCTGGTTATGAAGACTTAATCGGGAAAATAAAAATCATAGACTCAATCACAATCTCTACACCCAAATTCAATCAGAAGTACGTTTATTTGGTCCCAAACTCTTCTTTCAAAATACATTGGAGTAACTCAATGCCTTGGGAAGAACCCCATGCATGGAGTGAGATTGATGTATCTTTTGAATTTATTGAAGAGTTGGATACAGGCCTGAGATCCAAATGGGTGCATTTTCAAAATACACAATACTTCCTTTCACCTCATGAGAAATACAGGGAATTGAGCATCACATATGAGGAGTTTATAACTAAAGTTCTTCAGGAACTCAAGGTGGACGATAAAGTGAAGTATACTTATCTCGGTGAAATTAAGATGCATATGACCGGTGGAGATAACTTCATGGTACAATACATGAAGTATCTCGAAGGATACAATGATTATAGCTTTGATGGATACTCAAATATTCAAAATGGCTTAGGTATATTGACATCCGTAACGCATTTTCGTAAAAAGGACATGTATTTTGATTTTGAAACCAGAAAAACTCTGGTAGATGAAAACAGATTGAAAAAATTCAAATTCTCTCGAAGATTTGAGTGACCCTCATCAGTTTTTTCACAGAGTCTACCAAATTGAGGCACCCAAACCCAATGCCCTATTTCAGGACAAGCCTTGTTTTCAAATCCCTTCGTCCCTTGTCCCTTCGTCCCCTCCTCCCCCGATTCCCAATTCCCGAATCCCAATTCCCGAATCCCGAATCCCATTTTCCAATCCCCTCACTCAAACACCAGCCAAGCTGATGCCTTACAAACCTTATCAACCCTGAGCTTGATCCAATGTGCCGAAAATCCGTCTTCAAACTCTATCGTGGTTCCTTCACCGCTCAGCACATCAATCTTTTTATACAAAACAAACTGGCCTTCTCCGGTGAAATCAAGCATGAGGTCAAAGCTTACGGTCTCAGGAGAATTATGACTCAGGAACAGGGTCTTTTTATCGAATCCGAGCATGAGATATGGATCTGATGTTTCACCAGATGAAACTGCAGTATGATTCCACGGACCACCCATACCTGTTGGCTTGCCAAACTTCCAGAGATCATCGATGGTTCCAAGCCATAAGCCTATTCCGAGGGAGCTATCGAAGTGATAATGTTCATCACCAATAGCCTCTGGCTGAGTCCCGGTCATTACCATTATGCCCCGCCATGAGCAAAAATCTGTTATCATTCGATTGTGCGTACTAATGGGTTTGATTCTTTTTATTCCTCCGGATATGTCGCGGGGCAGTTCATAAAATATACCACCAGCATTTAGCAGACTACGTTCTGTAACTACCTCCCGGATTCTCCGCTGAGGATAACGGGTGTACCATTTTTCCAACCCACCGGGACCCCAAGGCAAACGCCAGTGCATATCGTTTTGATCAGTATAAATTACTGATGCTTCATCGAAACTTATCGCGCCTCTCTTGGGAATAAGATTCTCTCTAAGCGTAATACTTTCCTCATCATGTAAGGTGTAATCAAAGTCCAATTTCTCATCCAGAGTATAATAACGCACCGTTTTTGATCCGAATATTTGAAGTTTACCATCCCTGGCATCAGGTCGCAGCCAGCCAGATTTTATTGTTGAGGCCCCAATATGGCTCATGCTCCTAAACACCTGTGGATCCGCTGTCTGGGGATCAGATTGTGTAAGATGCATATGTATGGTAAATCCCTTCAGATCTTTATCAGCCGAGAAACGTATCCATTCAGTATTTCCTACCAGATGGTATACAGGAGTGGATACTTCATTGGCTTTCATCTCTACTGTATGCCATACTTCCCAGTTATTATTGTCGGGCTGCTGACGTTCAATGCTTAAAGTAAAATCCTCCTGATCAGTCCCATCAATAAAAACCATTACACGGTCGAATCCCCCTGCCAGAAAGGGATCAGAGGAAGAGTATGCCTTGACATCTTCATTTAACCAAACTCCACCAAAACCATTTCCCGGACCAAAATCATTTAACTGATCCGGTTTAACAAACCATAAATTTGACTGCGGTTGGCCAACCAGAGCATTATCAAAGCTGGAAGCATCATCACAGCCCATCACGATATAACCCTGCCAGGGTGTGAAATCAGGAATTATTTTCAAATAGGATGACAGGGGCCGTATACCTGAATTATTCTTCAAGGAGAAGTCGGGCGGAAAAGCCCAGAACATACCATGCATGGTCATCAGCCAATCCTGTTCTCCAATATCTCTGATTCTGGGCCATTCGGTATGCCAGCCATGTCGTCCATCGTAGGTGAAACTTGCCTTTGGCATCCGGTAGGTATACCAATCACCATTCTCTCTGAGTTTTAATATAATTGATTTCTCATCCCAGCCAGTGGACCAAACCGGATCATCAATCGATTCATTTCCATATAGTCCACCCGGACCAGTAACTTCGGTAAACTGCTTTCGTTCAATCACTTTCCAGTTTTCACCATCCCATTCAGACAAAGAGCCTGATTCAGGTATTATCTGCCATTTGTACTCCCCGTTGTTAGCAACAATGAGTCGATTCTGTGCAGTGTAGGCACCTTTTCCATGATAACCGGGAAGTAGCGGACCGGCTACATCCGGAGGATTCATCATATTCCCATCTTCATAAATTTGGGTCACCTCCAGACTATACACATCCACCTCGTACAATCCTTCTTCCATGGTATAGAAATAAACTTTATGGGCCGGATCGGTGAGATGGCGTGCAGTTGCGGTTAATCGTCCGGGCATTTCATCCGGAGGGACTACTCTTACATCACCATTTTCTTTGATAAAATATGGACCAATAATCAGCTGTCGTGACTCCTTATGAATCATTCGATTGGCCGGTGTACCTCCTACACTGAGCTGGCTTTCCTTGATTTTCAACTTCTTGTCAATCACATAAAGCTTATCAGCACTGCCGCGTGGCTTATGCGCTGAATATGTAATTGCATACAGTTTATTACCCCATGGTACGACAGCACCAATACCAGTTTCTCCGGCTTTTTCCTCAATATGCTGTTCATTAAAAACCGCCAAATGAGGAAAAACTCCGGAAACAGATTGCTGTCTGAATACTCGTGCTTTAGGCTTTATGTCCTCAGCCTTATGTATAATGGCATAATACCCCAGGCGTAATAATAAAACAGCTATTATCACCCCAACAACAATTACAACAGCTTGCAATACTTTCTTCATGTTTTACAACTCTACAGGCTCAATCTCAGCCAGATAACTATTCGTTCTAACTTCAATAACATTAGCCACATCAGAAGGCAATTCATCAGGCAAAACAAATACCCAATTCCCCTCTTCTTCAACAATCTTCACCCAGGCGTCACGAGAGGCGTCACGAGAGGCGTCACGAGAGGCGTCACGGTGGGCGTCACCAATAAGCCGCGCCTTCCGAATCTTAACTCCCTCCAACGCCGGCACTACTATCTCCCGACTATCTCCCATAACAAACAAATAAAGGTTCTTTCCATTATAGGTACATGCCAGCTCTTCGGTGGGCATATACGGACCTCCACGAGAGCCATAAATTCCTGCCTCATTCGTTTTCACCCATGCACCGATTTCCCTGAGCACCTCCACCTGACGTTCCTCTATTCTTCCATCAGGCATCGGACCAACATTCAGCAGAAGATTTCCATCGCCACCAATAGTTTTTATCAGGGTATGAATACATTCCTGTACTGACTTCAGTTGATCATCGGGTTTCCAGGCCCATTGTTTACAAATGGTTATGCATGATTCCCACGGATAAGTATTATTGAAGCCGCCGATACGCTGTTCGGGAGTACCGTAGTCACCGGCATATTTTGCGATGCTATCGGTCATTCCGGCCATACCTTTAAAGCCTTTGTCAACACGATTATTAATAATAAGATCATCATTCAGATCGCGACAATACTGGTACAATTCCATACCCATTTCGTGGGTCCAGGAGGCTTCCCATTGTCCATCGAACCAAATAAGATTGGTATTGTATTTCGTAATTAGTTCACCAACCTGATCAAAAAGAAATTGCTTATAAATATCCATATTTGAATCCTCTATCGGACGAGGTTCATTGCGATATCGGGTTGTATAATGCGGATGATACCAGTCAAGAACTGAATAATATGTGCTGAACATTATACCCTGATCCTCGCAGGCAAGCTGCATCTCTTTCATCAGATCGCGTTTGATCGGTGTATTAGCAATATCATACTCAGTATAATCTGAGTGAAAAATCGAAAAGCCATCATGATGCTTTGATGTTATCACAAAGTACTTCATCCCTGCTTCCTTCGCGATGCTAATCCACTCATTGGCATCAAAATTCACCGGATTGAACTGCATATACAAAGAGTCATAAGTATTAAATGGAATCTCACGTCCTCTTGACCAGCCAATCTCTGTTCCTTTCAAAGCCACAGGCCCCCAATGCACAAACATCCCGAAACGCATATCCTGCCATTTTTCAAGTGCAGCAGCATTAGTTCGCAACTCAGGGTTAGCTTCACCAGCCCCACCAGGAGGAAGAGGAAGTGTGGGGGGGAGGGAGCAGGAGCTTAGGAGGAGGAGGAGGAGGAGGAGGGCGAAGTTGCGAAAGGTTACGCCAAATCGTGACGCCCATTCGTGACGCCCATTCGTGACGCCAAACGTGACGCCTTTCGTGACGTTTTTTTGATTTTTTTGATTGATTCTTTCCATTAGGGTTTAGCTTAAGCGTATATATATCAAAAAGCCTTATGATTTATAAAAAACTTGATGTCTATCAACTTGCAATTGCTTTTGTCGGCAAAATTTACAATTTAACTAATTCATTTCCTAAATCCGAGCTCTATGGAATTACTTCCCAAATAAATAGAGCTGCTGTTTCTATTCCCTTAAATATCGCTGAAGGATCCTCTCGTAAATCCTAAAAGGAATATGCTCATTACCTGAGAATAGCATTAGGATCAGCAAATGAATTAGAATCCCTGTTCGATGTAATAATAGTCGTCAACCTTTGTGCCGATCAAAACATCAAAGAAATTAGCATACAACTATACAGAATAAGAAAAATGCTACAATCAATGATCCACCAAAGAACCTAACATCCAAAATTATGTTTGGGCGTCACGATTAGGCGTCACGAATGGGCGTCACGTTTTCCGGCGTCACGATTAGGCGTCACGAACGGGCGTCACGTTTCGGCGTCACCTTTCCCCAAAAATCCCAACCCCAAGCTCCCCTACTGATGCAAAAGGCTTTCCCCTTACTTCATCTTTAGCGACAAACCTGAAATACCGGGCACTGATGGTGGAA
>Ga0209249_1003323_pt1 | contig 11677 bp, 13 predicted proteins | sample SaaInlV_200m_DNA_4_FD_184653 | JGI IMG/M metagenome (GOLD analysis project Ga0209249, IMG submission 184653) | Marine microbial communities from expanding oxygen minimum zones in the Saanich Inlet - SI037_S3LV_200m_DNA (SPAdes) (version 2) | ecosystem: Environmental > Aquatic > Marine >...
GCGTAATGTCATAACACCTTTAAGTTCATTCCCTTCAATCGGGGGAATAAATGAACTTGAACCTGTGGCAAGAAATAGTTTGTCATAATTAAATTCCCTATTATCTGATACAATTACCTTCTTTGTTTCAGCATCCACTTTTGTAACCTCAGCCACCACAACATTAATGCCTGCTCCTTCAAGTTTTTTGTCAGGAACTACAATTGAATCCGGTGTGGCCAGACCGGCCACAACATGAGGAAGCGCTCACCTGACAATAAAAAACTTTTCTTTTCGTATAACCGTTACATCAACTTCCGGCATTAATTTCTTAGCCATCATTGCAGCCGGCCCGCCTGCACCGCTGCATCCTACAACAACAAGTTTTTCTCCCTTTTCCATAATTTCTCCTTTTATTAATTCATCAAGTTTAAATGGTTAACCCAAAATAGGTTGCAACTGATATTTTGATTGCTATAGCAACACGAGCACCGTGCAATAAAAAAACATTAAAAGAATATTTTTTTACCATGCCGTCCCGGCAGGCCGTCAATACTTAGTCCTTCAGGTCGGACACGAATTTTTAGCACCTTTGGCAAGCCAGTTTAAAAACCTTGATAGAATTCCGGTTTTTTCCGGAGACTGTTGATCACTCTTTTTTATTTTGACTTTATCGTTACGTCGATTCTTCATTTGTTGTTATTCCTTTATAACGTTCACTTCTTAACGGAAACAATCCTTACATCCGCGACCTTCAGTTCCTGCCGAGGTTCTGTAATTTTAAAACTTTCATTACCGAACAACCAAATTTCCGGAATTATCTCAGCAACCAGAGATCCTTCATTGAAAACTCGTACGATGGAACTTTGAGATACAACTACAGCTACAGCCCGCGTGTCACGTGTGATGGAAGCAGCAGCCACATGACGACTGCCCAACCCTAAAGGAAGTTCAATACTCTCTGCCGTCGCATTAATGTATCGGGCAGCGGAAACAACTACACCATTACCGCTCACAATAAAAGCACCATCCAGTTGTGCAAGTTCTTTTACCGTTTCCCTGACATCCGGATCGCAAATTTTCTTTTTTTCTTCCTGATGTCCATAAAGAGGGTCGAGGATAAGATTTTTAGATCTTTTTAGTGTTTCCTTTTCATCAGACACGACAAAAAGTGTGCCGATTTTGCGACCTTCTCGTCCTTCGCGCGCTATCTCGACGGCTAATTGAATTGTATGGCTCAAAACATGATCGTCGCAATCATCTTTGAGCTTACAAATATGTTCAATGTTTATCATAGTTAAATTTCCAATTCATCATAAAAGTTTCAACAGGTCGCATGTTTGAAAGGATACAGTTGTCAAAGATAGCACCTTTTGATTGGTTTTAAGGCAGCATATGTTTTGCCGCCTTAAAACCGATTTTCTTATCGAATTACTGTCATGCCGGTATCTTCATATAGGGTTTATGCTAATCACCAAGTGTAGAAGCTGTTTTTTCAGCTTCAAGATGCTTCGCCCATGTTTCTTCACCCCACATGTCTGGGACCGTCTCTTCAACATCCAGCATAGATTCCCAGGACACATTCATTTCAGTAAAAATCACTTTCAGTTGTTCTTCATCCTCGGCCAGCCATAGGCAATATCGTATTCCTTTATCTTCGTTAAAATAGGTTCTTACCCAAATAGCGGACTCAACTTTTGCCAGATTTCTCCAGTTGCCCTGGATAACTGCACAATCAATTCCCGGATTGTTATGTACAACCATGTATTTTTTCTGTTTAGCCATTTTTCTTCTCCTTCTTTTAAAGATTTATCGTTTCGATTCTTAATTTTTTTCATAATCGTTTTTATCAGAGCACCTCCTTTCACTGTGAAGTGGTTAAATTTTTTTATTCCCTTTTAAAATACTTTTCTATACTGTTCTTAAGCATATCAGATTATTTTGCTGTATCCAGCTTTTGGGCCTGTTCAAATAAAAGCGATTTAAGTCGATCAAGGGAAACCGACCCGGTCTGCATGGGGATGCCCATCCAGTCGCAGTAATCCAGGAATTCTTCCGGGTTTTCTTCCATGTACCGGTCAAGATACCCGATGCCGTCAAGAACTATGGCACCGCCTGTGTGCCTGGGAAAGTTTTCATTGGCAACCCCTTTATCCCATCCCTTGAACACCAGTTTGCGAAATTTCACCCAGCCCGGCGTCATCCACCAGACTTTTTCGCCTCCTGCAAGTTCCTCTCCAATCTTTTTCTGCTCTTCTTCATCGGCAATCATGTTCATACAATGCGTAGCTTCTACTCTTGCAATTCCTTCCCCCTGTTCCTCGATAATCGTCTGCATGGTTCGCAGCGGATCATCCACATTTACATAACAATACTTACCGCCATATACCACGATCACCTTGTCTACTTTTTCTTTGGCCTTTTTAATCTTGTCTATCAGCTGCCGTTCCAGTTCGTGTATATCCTGATGGAGTCCCGGTGTGGTAAAATACAGGTGTTCCGTGTCCAGAAACCCTTCTTCTTTTAATTGATTCAATTCCATGCTTAATGTACCGCATGCTACAATCGCTACATCAGCAAAAGAAATATTGTTCATTGAGCGCCTCCTTTTTAGCTATTTGATAAACTATTTAAAAAAATAATAAAAAGAACACTTTTTCTGAATAGCTTTTCCATGGAGTCATTAATTCCCCCTTTTAAAATCCCTCTCTTTGTTTCTTCGCAATGCTTTCAGCGGCCTTAATCAGAGGATATGCGGTAGGCGGAGCCGTTAGAAGCGGATGAGTGCCTATCTGGGAAGTCAGGATAGAGTTTATCGTCATCCTGTTTTGGATGGCATAACCAATTAGATTAGTTAGTTCTCCTGTACCTTGCCCTCCAATAACTTCTCCTCCAAGTATTATTCCTGAATCCTTGGAAACAATCAACTTTACAATCTGTTTCTGTGTGCCAGGCAATGTGCCGGGATGTTTATCTATTCCCTCAAATATTCCGCTTAGAATGTCAAAACCTCTTTCCTTTGCAAGACTTTCAGTCACACCGGCAGCACCAAACGCAGTGTCTCCTATAGACGTGCTGAAAATTGCAATGGTGCCACCAAACGACCTTACTGTAGAAAGTTTGAATAAATTCATTCCAGCAATCCGCGCCTCTGCGCATGCAGTCGAAGCAAGCATAACGCCTTTTAGGGTTCTTGTAAGGAAACTGTATTTTTCCGCGCAGTCTCCTATAGCAAAAATATCAGGATTTTTTGTCCGCATATACTCATTTACTTTAATAAAGCCCATATCGTTTATCGCTATCCCGGATTTCTTCGCAAGTGCCGTATTCGGCCTATAGCCGGTACATAATATTACTGCATCGGCTTTTATTTTTTCTTCATTGTTTAAAACCACTGCTTTAACCTTACCATTACCGATAATTTCCCGAACCCCTTCTCCGGTCTTTATTTGTATCCCTCTCGATTCAAGAATTTCTTCTAATTTGACGGCAAGTTCCTTGTCAAATGCAAGACTTAAAATATGCGGCATCAATTCAACTATAGTAATGTTTTTTTTATGCTTTGCCAGTTCATCGGCAACTTCAACACCGATAAATCCACCACCTATTACCACCACATCCTTGCAGCCATGAAGAGTATTTATTACCTTGTCGAGGTAAGTTTTGTCTTTAGGTATTAAGAAGACATTTTCAAGATTTGATCCTTTTAGCCATGTCGGCGTTGCAGGTTCTGACCCTGTTGCTATAATAAGTTTCTCAAAACATATTTCATCTTCTTTTAAAGTTTTGCAAATTTTGTTTTCCTGGTCAATTTTGACAACTTCGTCGATTTTCAATTTTATACCCGCGTTTTCCAGAATCGCATCAGGCATTATATTTTTCTCACTACTTTCCAGTGTTCCGAACATATAGGGTATCCCGCAAGGGACAAGCACCTTTTCTTCTTTTCTTACAACCATAAATTCCTTACCTGGATAAAATGATTTTCCCGTTGTCGCAGCCACAATACCTGCGGCACTTCCGCCAATTATTAGTACATCTACTTTTTCCATTTTTTACATCCTCCTTTAATAATTATTATTTATCATCAACAAGGCTGGTCGCCTGTTGAAGATCTTTTTATAAGGTGTAGCTGGTGTAACTCAAATAATGGTTATGACACTCAGGTAATTATTTTTCCCGATGTTGATATCACAGCTTTCCAATTCTATTCCAAAGAGCAATAAAACTCCTATTAATGCTGCGCTACCAGTAGAAGGGGCACACCACTGTAACCCAAAAATATCCGAAAAAGTTAACCCGCCGATACAAGAAGCAATCACCACTGTTTTGAATTGATTTTTTATCGTCATAGTACTTAATAGATTGCTTCACGTTTTTTATCTTCCTTTCCGTTCGAGTCTAAACTATTTTTTTTAGTAGTTTATCTGCAATTTCTTTACCATAATCTTTTCCATGTTTTATCATTTCAAAAGGGATATTCGATTCTAACGTTAATGGTCCACCACCTATCATATCCATTTTCAACCGGATTCTCATTGTATCGTAAATTTGTTTAGGTCCTTCGCCGGAACAGCCAAATGTTCCATAGGCTCCACCTATTTTCCCTTCAAGACTTGACCTATCAGCAAATTCTAGTATAGACCTCATTTCCGGCAACATATCACAGGCCTCTGTTTCGGAACCAAAAATAAATGCATCATAGTCTTTGAGGTTGATATCATCTTTGATGCTATTTGCATTTATAAACTCAACTTCAATACCCGCAGATATAGCCCCGTTAGCAATATGTTCTCCGATAACGATCGCTCTTCCACTTCTTGTAGCATATACAACAAGCATTTTTTTCATATTATACCTTCCTTTCTACGATTGCCTCTTTTACACTCGGAAATGCCTCCATATTTGTGTGAGGCAAAAACAGTGCGGACATAAACTCATCCATAAATTCGTTATTGCTGGAAAAATCAACATATGTAATATTATTTGAAATATGTATTGCCTCAGTACGGTATTCTTCGGAAAGAAGAGCCATGTAAGCCCCTGCAATTGAGCTGTTTCCCATATACTTGAACTTGCTTTTTTCAATATCAGGCAGAAGCCCTATGTTTACAGCTTTTTCAATATCAAGAAACTGACCGAAACCACCCGTAATAATGATACGTTCCACCATTGAAAAATCCATCCCGGCCTGATTTAAAAGAACCGTAAATCCTGCATAAACAGCTCCCTTACTTCTGATAATGTTATCAATATCCGTTTCAGTAAAGATTATATTCTGGTCAACCGAAGTTTTATCACTGAAAGCGACTATATATGCTCTCTCATCTCCATCATGTGAATATCTCGGGTGTGTTGAATCAATGCTGAGTTTTCCGTTTGGCTGAATAATACCTTTCAGCAGCATTTCAGACATAAGATCAATCATGCCTGATCCGCAGATACCTCGCGGCGGGACATTGCCAACAACCGTGAGCACAGGATCAAGCGTTTCAGGATCAATAAAAACCTTCTCTATAGCACCGTCTTCCGCGCGCATACCCCATCGAACACCACCACCCTCAAACGCCGGACCGGCAGAACAAGACGCTGCCATTAGCCAGTCTTTGTTTCCCATAACAATTTCACCGTTTGTACCCACATCGATAAACAAAGTGAATGGTTCTTCCCTATGCAGTCCTGTATACAAAAGGCCTGATACAATATCACCTCCCACATAGCTTGCCGGGCCAGGTATAATAAATACCGCTGCTATGGGATTAATATTCAAACCGATGTTGCCGGCTTTTAAAACCGGGAACGCAGAAGCTGTCGGAATATAGGGTTCACGCCGGATATTGCCAGGTTCGATCTGAAGCAACAAGTGGGTCATCGTCGTATTCCCGGAGATTACAACATTATCGATGGCATTTCGATGGACCTCCGCACTATCAATGGCCTCGTTAATCAGGCCGTTGATAGTTGACAATACCATTTTACTGAGCTTTTTCACGCCGTCCTTTTCCGCACAGACAATCCGGTTAATCACATCATCCCCGCAGGCTGCCTGACGATTATGGCCGGAAGTGGCCGCCAGAATCGAACCGGAATTCATATCTACTAGATACACAACAACGGACGTTGTCCCCACATCAATCGCAACACCCAGTGAACTGACTTTTTCGGTTCCGGACAAAACACGGACGATTTCATCTGAACAGGTTTTATGGACAACTGAAGCGGTAACTATAAAATCATCGTTCCGCAGGCTTGCCGAGAGTTCCTGTATCACTTTCAACCCCGCACTCATACAAACGGTGTCCATTCCTTTTCTGGCAAGCCCCCTATGCAAACGGTCCAAATCGCTGACCGAATCCTCAAGTGTTGGGGGGTCCAATTCAAGGGGAATATTGGTCAGCATGGGTGTTATTTCTTTTACCAGCCCTTTGAGCAGATCTGTAGCCTCTTTCCCCATACCTGCAACTTTAAGTTTCTTTTCCCTGGTCTCCTCAGGAATACTGACAACAACATCGCCTTGTAAAATTGCCTGGCATGCAAGGATATACTTTTTCTCTTTTTCCTTTGCGGTTAAAAGCGGTGTCGATTTTACATCAACATTTCCTGACTCCAGAATCAGCTTGCATTTACCGCAAACGCCCTTTCCGTTACATGAAGCGTTAAGTGGAACATCAACAACTTGTGCTGCTTCAAGAAGTGTTGCACCCTCCTTAACTATTGCTTCCTTGTTTTCATGATTAAATACAACTTTATATTCTTTCTCTTTTTTTTCAGGAATATCGTCTATTCCTTTTCCCCCTCTTTTGTCCATAAACCAAATGGGGCATGATGATCTAAATTTACAGTGGATTTCGGGGTCGGAGCACTTTAAACATTCTTCGCACATATAAAGATTGTGCTTCATGCACAGATAACTTGTTTCCCTATCAGGGTGATTGATACATTTTCCCATGTTTTTCCCTTTTCGTATCAGTTCAGTGCTTTTTGAATAGCATTGGAAAGTGTCGATTCAGGTTGTAATCCTACAAAGCGCTGAAGTTCTTTACCTTTATTAAAGATAATTAAAGTTGGAATGCTTTGAACACCAAATTTTGCTGCAAGGTTCTGGTGATTATCAATATTCATTGCTGCGACTTTAGCCCTGCCTTTAAATGTTTCAGCAAGATTTTCAATTATCGGTTCCTGAGAACGACATGGGCCGCACCAAGGGGCATTAAAATCAACAAGAACAACGCTATTTTCTATAATCTTTTCAAATTCTTCATTTGCTGTTATTTCTATTATGGCCATTGATTTTCCTCCGGTTATTATTAAATAGTTTTATTGTGAGCAACGCTATATTTATATTTATCAAAAAGTATGCCATTTCATAATAAACAAGATTCCATAGCCTGTATTTTATTTTTTACGGATATAACTATTTGTATTTTAAATTAAATTTATGATATAAAATTAAATGTACTCTTAAGTTTTCATAAACAATAAAACAGTTTGACACTATGGGGGGGGCGCCACTTATAATGATCGGTAGCGCCATGGTGGCGCTACCGATTTGAGCGTAAAAAACATTATAAAATAATAAAACGGTAAAAGGATAGTCAAATGCAGAAAAAAACACCCACAATGACAGACACTGATTTTGCTTATCTTCTTCTAGAATCAATGGCTGATGGCGTTTTTACAATTGATAACAAAGGGCAAATTTCATCATGGAACCCATCGATGGAACGTATTACCGGTTATCAGGCTGAAGAAGCTATCGGTCAATCCTGCAGCATGATCGGTTTTGACAAATGTTTCGGGGAATCATGTCCAACAGGAATTAAGGAATGCGGCATCTATAAAAAAGGGAATATAGACGGTAAAGAGTGCTTCCTGAAGCATAAAGACGGCCATGATATTCCTGTAGCAAAAAGCGCGCGAATATTCAGAGATAAAAATGGCAAAGTCAGAGGTGTCGTTGAAACAGTTACCGATATGACAGTACTACATAAAGCCAGGCAGGAAGCAGATGATGCAAAGCGAAAACTTGGAACTATTCACCGCTTTGACAGGATTATTGGTAAAAGCAGTCCTATTAAGAAAGTTTTTTTATCTATAAAAGCTGCCGCTTCAAGTGAAGCTACAATCCTCATTCAGGGTGAAAGTGGCACAGGGAAGGAACTTGTTGCAGGGTCCATTCATTATAATGGCAGCCGTACAGGAAGGCCCTTTATAACAGTAAATTGCAGTGCACTTACAGAATCGCTTTTGGAAAGTGAACTTTTTGGCCATGTAAGGGGTGCTTTTACCGGGGCATCCCATGATCGGATTGGGCGTTTTGAGGAGGCTGAAGGTGGAACTTTGTTTCTGGATGAAATCGGAGAAATAAGCCAATTTATTCAGGTAAAACTTCTTCGAGTATTGCAGGAACGGGAGATAGAACGAGTTGGTGATTCAAAAAAACGAAAAATTGATATAAGAATTATTGCTGCTACAAGTAAAGATTTGTTCAGCCTTGTTAGTAATGGCAATTTTCGTGAAGATTTATATTACCGCCTGAAGGTTTTCCCAATTAATATTCCTCCTTTACGAAAAAGAAAAGACGACATTCCTATTTTGATAAGTCACTTTATAGACATGCAAAATGAAAAAACAGGTAAAATGATTCATGGCGTAACACAATCTGCAATGAGAATTTTACTTGACTACAATTGGCAAGGGAACGTTCGGGAACTTGAAAATGCGATCGAACACGCTTTTGTGTTATGCACAAATAAGCATATTGATGTTTTTGATCTACCAGTTGAAATCCGTCAGATGAAGTACAGACCCCCAACTCATGATTTCCAACAAAATGATTATAATATCAGGACTCAACGTAAAAAACTTACCCGTGAATTTTTGCTAAAAATACTTGAAGATAGTGAATGGAACAAGGCTGAAGTAGGAAGACGTGTTGGACTCAGCAGGGCTTCAATCTGGAAATATATGAAAAAATGGGATATTCCGCTACAAAAACCATAAATACATGCAAACATAAAAGTTTTACCGGTTATTGTATATACCAAACCTCTTCATTCTATTCCAGATTGTAACACGGGTAACCCCCAGATTTCTCGCTGCTTCTGATTGATTACCACCTGATTTTTCAAGAGCCTCTATAAGCTCCTGTTTTTTTATTTCCTCCCTGCCAAAAGAAGTTGCTTTGACTCTTTTGATTGCCCCTTTTCCATTAATGATGTTTGGTGGGAGGTGATGCGGCTGAATCATTGTTTCCTGGCAGGTGACAAAAGCATATTCAAAAGCACTTTTTAATTCTCTCACATTTCCGGGCCACCTGTAGTTCATCAAAGCGCCCATGGTATCATTGCTTATCCCTTGAATATTTTTCCCGCTTTTTAACCTGTTTTTCCTGAAAAAGAATTCGGCTAACAGGGGTATATCATCAACTCTATCTCTTAACGGCGGTAAAGTAATGGGTATAACATTAATTCTAAAATAAAAATCTTTCCTTATAACTCCTTGATCCACAAGTCTTACAAGATTTCTGTTTGTTGCTGATATAATACGAACATTAACTGGTATTGGCCTGTTTTCACCAACTCTTTCAATAATTTTATCTTCTAAAACCCTGAGAAGTTTTACCTGTGTCGTCAAAGGAAGATCACCGATTTCATCAAGAAAGATATCCCCCCCATGGGCATTTTCAAACCGCCCTTCCCTATTTTGATATGCGCCCGTGAAAGCTCCTTTTACATGGCCAAAAAGCTCACTTTCAAGTAGAGATTCATTCAAAGCTGCACAATTAACTTTGATAAAAGGGTCTTTATTGCGCTCACCAATATCATGTATTGCTCCACTAACCAGTTCTTTTCCCGTACCGCTTTCACCATAAATTATAACAGGAGCATCAGAATGGGCAGCATTTTCAATCAAGTCAAATACCTGACGCATAGGAGAAGATACGCCGATTATTCCATGAAAGCCATCTTTTGATCTTAGTTCACGGCGGAAGGCTTCGATTTGATTGTCTTTTTCAATAATTTCCGTTATATCTGCTATAGTTTCCACAGCTCCTATCACATTACCTTTGGCATCATGAAGAATTGAAGCATTTTTTAAAGCGTAAATAATCGTTCCGTCCTTTTTGACCAAAGTACATCGACGGCGATCCATGGTCCCTGTTTTAAACAATACACACCAGTGTTCTCCATGGTTCTTCCTTGCCATTTCAAAAAGATTACAACTTAAGGTTTCGCATGTTTTTCCAATAATCTCATCTTTCAAATATCCGGTTATAACCTCAAATGCTTTATTAACTGAAATGATTCTGCCGTGAGTATCTACAATCATTACTCCATCCTGAATTGTATTCACTACAGTTTTCCAATACCTGTCTAATTCTTCTTCAAACATTAAATTTCCCCTGTTAAAATTTAACACGTGTTAAATTCGGTTTTTTAACACTTAAACAGGTTAATGGCAACATACAATTATTATTATAGCCCTCATGAAACCTTTTCAAATAAAGGGATAAATTGAAAAGTACCACTATAAAATAAATAAATTTTATTTTGGTATCAATCTTGCGATAGCATAAAGAAATTTGAAAATAAAAGGAGAGTATTAAAAAAATTGAAGAACAAAGCGGATCATATTCTCGATCTTAGAGGGTCGATCAGCTCCATTTCTCTATTGAAGTTGATTCAGACATTCAAAGAAATGAAAGCCAATGAAGTTTTAGAAATATTAGGGAGCAACCTTGATACCCGTAGCGATCTATTCAAAGTTTTACCGGACGAATCTTACGATTTGATTTTTTTGGATGTCGTAGAGGGAGAAGGTTATTTTTATAGGATTCAATTAAAAAAGAAAGATTAGGAAGTGACAATGCAAGTAGAACCAATTCAAATAAATGGAAAGAATGAAAGTACTTTTTTAAATAAGGTAAAGGAAATCCTTCCTGAAGGAGGAAATTTAAACCTTTGCCTTACTTGTGGTGTCTGTTCTTCAGGATGCCCTGCAACTGGCCTTGAAGGTATGGATCCCAGAAAATTTTTAAGGATGGCTGCCCTGGGATTAGATAAAGAAATTTTAAGCAGCCCCTGGATATGGATGTGCACCATGTGCCAGCGCTGCATCCATGTCTGCCCGATGAAAATCGACATTCCACAGCTGGTATTCAACGCCCGGGCTCAGGTCCCGCGTGAAGAGCGGCCCAAGGGGATTTTGGGGTCCTGCGACATGGCCCTGCGCAACGAAAGCGGCAGCGCCATGGGGACCGCCCCCGATGATTTTGTATTTGTAGTTGAGGATGTCCTTGAAGAGTACCAGGAAGCTCAACCTGAATTCGCCGAGATGCAGGCGCCCATCGATAAAGTGGGGGCTGAATTTTTTCTCAACCAGAATTCCAGAGAACCGGTGACCGAGCCGGATGAAATGGTGCCGCTATGGAAGATACTGCACCTGGCCGGTGTCGACTGGACATACGGCAGCAAGGGGTGGGGCGGTGAAAACTACTGCTTGTTCCTGGCCGATAATGAAGCATGGGAGCATCTTGTACAGCAGACCGCCGGCCAGGCGGATGCCCTGGGGTGCAAAACCTATCTCAACACCGAATGAGGGCACGTCACCTTCTCAGTCCTGGCAGGACTGAAAAAGTTCAACATCGAGCACAAGTTCCAGGTCAAAAATATTTATGAATACTACGCCAAGTGGA
>Ga0209249_1003326_pt1 | contig 11672 bp, 7 predicted proteins | sample SaaInlV_200m_DNA_4_FD_184653 | JGI IMG/M metagenome (GOLD analysis project Ga0209249, IMG submission 184653) | Marine microbial communities from expanding oxygen minimum zones in the Saanich Inlet - SI037_S3LV_200m_DNA (SPAdes) (version 2) | ecosystem: Environmental > Aquatic > Marine >...
TGGCAGTAAGTGGCGTAGTAGTATTTCCATTTCCATGGATGAAAGATAAAAGAAAACTTTTTATCCCACCAACCCGATAATTAAACTGATCCATTATCAGGCATTTACTTTAAAACAAAAATATAAACATAAGAATTCGTCAAGCCGGGACCCGGAGTTTCCAACTCCAGATTGTTTGAGATGGAAACTCAAACTCCCAAAAAAAACATATTGAAAATTCAACATCTTTGGTAAAACAATCAACTTTTACTACATTGTTATTAAAAAAAACGGGTTTCGTTTTCTAACTGTTTCATTAGCATTCTACTATGTCTGATTCTGTTAAAACCAAGTCAACAAAAGTCCAACTTTTTGCATTAATTGTAGCTCCATCTCCACCTCGTTTGCAACGAGGGGGTTTAACTGTTGGTCGTTTGAAACAACAAAAAAAAGGCCATTTACATCTGGGATCAGGAGTTCCCAACTCCGGTTTGTTTGAGTTAGAAACTCAAACTCTTAAGATAGAAAAACCAAAAAGATGAAAAAACAACTACTTACCACAATTGCAGCAATAGTTTTCACACTGATAACACCACCTGCCCCTCGTTTGTAGCGAGGGGTAAACTGTTGGTCGTTTGAAACGACAATTATAAGATTAAAAAAACCGAATAAAAACCAAATAAAATGCAGAAACAACTACTCGCCACAATTGCAGCAATAGTTTTTACATTGGCAACTTTTGCCCAGCCGCCTGAAAAAATGACTTACCAGGCCGTCATCCGCAACAGCAGTGATGCCCTTGTGCGAAACGCAACGGTAAGCATGCGGATAAGTATCCTTCAGGGTTCTGTTGGCGGGGCTGTGGTTTACAGCGAAAGCCAGTCGCCGGTGACCAATGCCAATGGTTTGGTAAGTATTGAAATTGGAGGAGCAGGCCTTGGTAGCATCGACTGGTCAGCCGGCCCATTTTTTCTAAAAACAGAAACAGATCCTTCTGGTGGAGGGACAAATTATACGATAACCGGGGTGAGCCAGTTATTAAGTGTGCCCTTTGCTTTACATGCAAAAACGGCAGAAACAATTTCGGGGGAAATTGAAGAAACCGATCCCGATTTTAACAGTTCGGTTGCTGCCGGGATAACAGAAACCGACACTGCCAACTGGAACAACAAAACCGGAAGTTATACTGAAACCGACCCCTATTTTGAAGTCTCGGTTGCCGCCGGGATAGCAGGAACCGACATAGCTAACTGGAACAATAAACAAAATGCCATTACCGGCAGCGAAGTGGAATTTGACAATTGGGACAAAAATGCCTCAGACGATTTTAATGGTTGGTACAGCAAATTAATTGGCAGGCCAACACAAGTTGGGTTTTTTACCAACGATGTTGGTTATCTCACTACAGAGGTTGATGGCGATATAACCAACGAAATCCAAATCATAAGTATCAGCAACGACACCATTTATTTATCGAATGGGGATTTTGTAAAACTCCCTGCTGAAACAGACCCTGTTTTTACAGCGTGGGACAAAAACACTGGTATTGCGATTTCCGAATCGCAAATCAGCGACCTCGACCACTTTACTACCTCCGATGAAACCGACCCAATATTTGATGGTTCAATTGCCAGAGGGATTACAGCAACAGATACGACCAACTGGAATGATAAATTAGATATTGAAGTTGATGGCGACCCAAGCAACGAAATCCAAATCCTCAGCATTGGCAACGACACCATTTATTTAACCAACGGGGGTTTTGTAAAACTCCCTGCCGAAACCGACCCGGTTTTTATTGCTTGGGACAAAAGTACGGGTATTGCGATTTCCGAATCGCAAATCAGCGACCTCGACCACTTTACAACGGGCGATGAAACAGACCCGGTTTTTGATGGTTCAATTGCCAAAGGAATAACCAGTGCGGATACGACTAACTGGAACGATAAATTAGATGTTGAAGTTGATGCCGATCCAAACAACGAAATCCAAATCCTCAGCATTGGCAACGACACGATTTATTTAACCAATGGGGGTTTTGTAAAACTCCCCGCCGAAACCGATCCTGTTTATGCATCGTGGGACAAAAGTACAGGTATTGCGATTTCCGAATCGCAAATCACCGACCTCGACCATTTTACTACCGGCGATGAAACCGACCCAATATTTGATGGTTCAATTTCAAAAGGAATAACTGCAACCGACACAAGCAATTGGAACAATAAATTAGATGTTGAAGTTGATGCCGACCCAAGCAACGAAATCCAAATCCTCAGCATTGGCAACGATACCATTTTTTTAACCAACGGAGGTTTTGTAAAACTACCTGCTGAAACCGACCCGGTTTTTACAGCTTGGGACAAAAACACGGGGATTGTTATTTCAGAATCGCAAATCAGCGACCTCGACCATTTTACAACCGCCGATGAAACCGACCCAATATTTGATGGTTCAATTTCAAAAGGAATAACTGCAATCGACACAAGCAATTGGAACAATAAATTAGATGTTGAAGTTGATGCCGACCCAAGCAACGAAATCCAAATCCTCAGCATTGGCAACGACACCATTTATTTAACCAACGGAGGTTTTATAAAACTCCCTACCGAAACCGACCCGGTTTTTACAGCTTGGGACAAAAACACGGGGATTGCTATTTCAGAATCGCAAATCACCGACCTCGACCATTTTACAACTGGCGATGAAACAGACCCGGTTTTTGATGGTTCAATTGCCAAAGGAATAACCAGTGCGGATACTACTAACTGGAACGATAAATTAGATGTTGAAGTTGATGCCGATCCAAACAACGAAATCCAAATCCTCAGCATTGGCAACGACACGATTTATTTAACCAACGGGGGTTTTGTAAAACTCCCCGCCGAAACCGACCCTGTTTATGCATCGTGGGACAAAAGTACAGGAATTGCGATTTCCGAATCGCAAATCACCGACCTCGACCATTTTACAACCGCCGATGAAACCGACCCGGTTTTTGATGGTTCAATTGCCAAAGGAATAACCAGTGCGGATACTACTAACTGGAACAATAAATTAGATGTTGAAATTGACGATGATGTAAGCAACGAAATCCAAATCCTCAGCATTGGCAACGACACTATTTATTTAACCAACGGAGGTTTTGTAAAACTCCCGGCTGAAACCGACCCGGTTTTTGGTGGTTCAATTGCCAAAGGAATAACTGCAACCGACACAAGCAATTGGAACAATAAGTTAGATGTTGAAATTGACGATGATGTAAGCAACGAAATCCAAATCCTCAGCATTGGCAACGACACCATTTATTTAACCAACGGAGGTTTTGTAAAACTACCTGCTGAAACCGACCCTGTGTTTACAGCTTGGGACAAAAACACGGGGATTGCTATTTCAGAATCGCAAATCACCGACCTCGACCATTTTACAACCGCCGATGAAACCGACCCTATTTTTGATAGTTCAATTTCAAAAGGAATAACTGCAACCGACACAAGCAATTGGAACAATAAATTAGATGTTGAAATTGACGATGATGTAACCAACGAAATCCAAATCCTCAGCATTGGCAACGACACCATTTATTTAACCAACGGAGGTTTTGTAAAACTCCCGGCTGACACAGCCTGGACAATATCCGGAAATAACATGTATTCTACTCCTAGCGGTAATATTGGAATTGGCACAGACAATCCAAATTATAAATTAGATATTTTTGGTGATGTAGTTGCAGAGGGGTTTAGGATTAGGCGTGTGAGTGATGGAAATGAAACTGTACACAAAATTATGGATGCCGGTGGTTCAATCCAATATTATAACTCTTCTGGTAATCGTGGACATTACTTTTTTACAAATGATGGCTCTACAGTTGAATCTAGAATGAGTATTATGGGTGATGGGAAAGTAGGCATTGGTACAACAACTCCTTCCAATACTTTAACTGTTGACGGGACTGCTGATTTTACAGGAAGTGTTAGTATTGGTGCTTCAAATGCAGATGCTTCAGCTCTATTGGATGTGAGCAGTACCGAGAAGGGAATTTTAATTCCACGTATGACTGCTTCACAAAGAGGAAATATTGCAAACCCCGCTACTGGCTTATTGTTATATCAAATCGACGGTTCTTCAGGACTTTATTATAATGCAGGTTCACCTTCTTCTTCAAATTGGATACAACTTTCCTCAACTCTTATAACTCAATTAGCTGATGCAGACGGTAATACTAAAATACAGGTAGAAGAAAGCACTAATGAAAATCATATACGTTTTGATATAGACGGATATGAAGCTATGACCATCAACAATTATAAAAAAGTTGGAATTGGTACTACCACTCCTTCCAATATCTTATCTGTTAATGGAGATGCTGATTTTGTAGGGGATGTTAGCATTGGGAGCGCAGTTGCTGCCCCTTCAGCTATTTTAGATTTAAACAGTACAAGTAAAGGCTTTTTGCCACCGCGATTGACAAAAGCTGAAATAACCGCAATAGTAAACCCAGAAAATGGGTTACAAGTTTATAATATTGATGATAACCGTTTCTACTTTTTTGATGGAGTTGATGAGCAATGGAAAGAAATAGCTATTGGTACAGGTTTCGTTAATAAATCATGTGGAATTATATTTGACAGAGACGGTAACTCATACAAAACGATACAGATAGGTACTCAATGCTGGATGGCCGAAAATTTGGCAACTACAACTTTCAACAATACTCTCCCCATACCCCTGGTAATTGATAATACTGAATGGGTAAATTTAACCACTCCAGCCTATTGCTGGTACGATAATGACAAGGTAACTTATGGCGACACTTATGGAGCACTTTACAATTGGTATGCAGTGAATGAAGGTAACCTTTGCCCAGCTGGATGGCATGTGCCTAGTGATGCTGATTGGTGTATACTGTTACAAGAGATAGACGCAACAGTTATTTGTTATTCAGATGTTGGTTTTATTGGAATTGATGCCGGTTTACATCTTAAAAATGATAGTGGTTGGCCTTCCGATTGCAATGGTGACAATAGTAGCGATTTTTCTGCTCTTCCGGGCGGTTTAAGAAGACTCGGCTCAAGCTTCTCTGTTACTGGCACGGGTTACTGGTGGAGTTCTACTGAGTTCAATAATAACCCGATCTTCGTGTCTTTGCATTCGTGGTCTAGCGCTGTAGAACGTGATGTCTATGATAAGTCGTATGGTTTATCAATTCGTTGCGTTAAGGATTAGCAAGCTAAGCGAGCTTTGATATTGGTTTATTTGGCTCTTTATCTATTTAGTCAGTAAATTGAAAATCGGAAAGAGAATAGTAAATTATAGACAAATGAAAAAACTAACAATCATCCTTATTTCTATTGCTCTAATAATTACAAGTTTAAGTGCACAAAATATTGTTACTAAAGTTGGTAATTCCACAGTCGAAGGAGAGTTTCAGATAAAAATCAATGCCGGTGATGTTAAAATAGTTTTTCAAGGAAATGGACAAGTGGGCATTGGAACTGATGCTCCAAATGCTTCATCTCCACCTCGTTTGCAACGAGGGGGTTTAACTGTTGGTCGTTTGAAACGACAATTGAAAGGCAATTTACATCCGGGATCCGGAGTTTCCAACTCCGGTTTGTTTGAGTTGGAAACCCAAATCCCCAAAATAAAAAGAGAGAACCGTTCCCTCTATGTTTAAAACAGAAGGAACGGTTCTTTGCTTCTCCTAAATTCAAAACCTCATTTGAATTTTTATAGGAACTTTCACCCGTTGACTTCTCGTCACCGGATGAATATTTTACTCTAATTTATTCACCGTGTGGACCCAAGCCAACCGGTGAAAGTCAAATGCCCCTCGTTTGTAATGAGGGGTAAACTGTTGGTCGTTTGAAACGACAATTGAAAGGCAATTTACATCCGGGATCCGGAGTTTCCAACTCCGGTTTGTTTGAGTTGGAAACCCAAACCCCCAATCAAAAAAGAGGACCGTTCCCTCTCTATTAAAAACTGAAGGAACGGTTCTTTGCTTCTACCAAATAAAGTCTCTTACGCGACAATTTAAAACAAAAAGGCCCGCAATAATTATTTTATTTCCGAGCAAAATGCAGTTTGTTTTTAACCCTAACGGTTATAGCATTTTTCAAAATAATAAATATCTTTAAAATAATGAAAGCCAGAAGATTATAATTTCACTTCTGGCTTTTTAACTTAAAAAATAAATTATGAGAAAAAATCAAAAAATATTTTTTCAACATTTCCAATATTATTGAAATCCAGTCAAAATATTTTTCATTAAAATATTGTCTTTATTTCCTGGCTACGGCTTCTTTAAATTCACTTAAAATTGATTCAAAAGTTGATTTCACCGAGATGATTTCAGTTGACCTAAATGCATTCGAACCTGCAAAAGCATAACCGTTAAAAAAGTTCCCTTTCATGGCACTCATCAAAGCTGCAAATATGCAGTATGGCGTTTTTTCAATGTCACAGGTTTTTAAACATTTGTAGGGGCATTTTATAGGGCGTTTTTCACCCCGGTTTACCTTTTCAATAAATTCATTACGAATTGCCCTGCCTGGCATTCCAACCGGACTTTGGATAATTTCCATGTCGCCTTCGGTAGAGTCAATGTATGATTGCTTAAATTTTTCTGATGCGTCACATTCATTGGTTGTAACAAATCGGGTCCCCATTTGAACACCGGAAGCTCCTAAATCCATAATTTCTTTTATGTCGGCACCAGTGTAAATACCGCCGGCTGCTATAACCGGAATAGAAACGTTAAATTGTTCTTCAAATGGTTTTACATGTGTAACAACATCAGGAACCAGTTTTTGCAATTCAAAATCGGGGTTGTCAATTTGGTTTCGTTTAAAGCCGAGATGCCCACCTGCTTTTGGTCCCTCAACCACAAATGCATCAGGTAGATAGTTGTACAATTCTTTCCATTTTTTGCAAAGGATCCCTGCCGCCCGACCGGAAGAAACAATGGGTACCAGTTTTGTTTTAGCCCCTTTAGTTAAATATTGCGGGAGATTCAATGGAAGCCCTGCACCAGAAAAAATAATATCTGCTTTTTCGGCAATTGCTGTCTTAACCAAATCAGAGAAATTGGTCAAAGCAACCATAATGTTCACGCCAATAATCCCGTTGGTTTTTTCTCGTGCTGTTGCAATTTCCCTTTTTAGGGCACGCATATTTGCTTCTAAAAAATTTTTGGCAGAGTCTTTTTCAAACATCCCGATCCCAACGGCAGCAATTACACCAATTCCACCTTCATTGGCAACTGCCGACGCTAGCTTCGACATTGAAATCCCAATGCCCATTCCCCCCTGAATAATTGGAAGTTTTATCTTTAAGTCTCCAATTTGTAAAGCCTTCATATTATTACTTTTTAAAATATTGCGGTAAAGATAATTTAAAAGGCTTCAAATTAATTTAAAACTTCAATTCTGATGGCTTCAAATTGTTAATAATTATGAAATAGTAATATTCAGGTAGAAATAAAGTAAAACTTGAAAAATCGTACACTCTGGTCCTTGATTCGAAATGTATAAATCAGCACTTGAATTTCATCGTTTGTACAACAGTTTATAGCTCAGATTAGAATCTAAAATGATTGATAATCAATATTTTGTGAATTTAATAAATTTTATTTTTTGAATTTTATTTTCCCTCGATCATAATAAAATTATCATATTTACCAGTCTGTTCTAATGTTTAAATATTCTATGAATAAGTTGCTGGCAAGCATAAATAGGATGCAGTGAACTAATGGAATATTGATTTTTCTTAACTAATTATTTTAATTATCTTTCAATATTATTAAACCGAATTAACATGAATTATAACCGACGTTCGTTTGTAAAAACCATTAGTAAAAGTGGGATAGCTTTAACTCTAACTCCACATTTCGATTTGTTAAATGAAAAAGCGGGAAGAGTGAAAGTACTAAACCCCAAAAATCGCGTACCTATTAGTTTTATTATCGATGATTCGACTTGTTTGGTTAACATGGCATATTTTGGGATTCCACAGTTTGGAGAAGTATTTCCTGACAAATATAAACAGGATTGGCGCAAACTTCCCCGCGAAATCCCTGACAGTTTTGTCCGTGAATTTGCTGAATGGAGTCAGGATAACGGGGTAAAAGGAAAATATAGCATTGTTCCATACCCAGCTTGCACTGGGTGGGTGAACCGTTTTATTCCGGGATGGACTGAACGAGAATTGAAAGAGAGCCTTGACCTTGTTCGAGAAATGATATTGCCCAATTGGGATATTCACCCAGAAATGATAAGTCATACACGAGTAATTGATATTAAAACCGGCAAGCCTTTTGAAACAGCTTCTCCCAATTTTATGGAAAACTGGGAATGGAGCCAAAATAAAAGTGCGGACGAACTGGCAGCTTACCAAGCGTTTGCACTAAATATTCTGAAAGAAGCCGGACTACCTTGCGAGGGAGTTACCACACCAGGAGGTTATGGTAATCGCAATCAAAATAATTTGGCTCTTGGAACACTTGAATCGGTACGCGATGTTTATGGTGCTGAAATTCCGCACTACTTTCGTAATTTGTACACTGAAAAAGGTAAAAGTGTGGCTCCCGAAGTGTTGCACCCTTCAGATCTTGATGGTCCCGACCCAAAATGTGTTGTCTCGATAAATGGCTGCACTGGCGACTGGTTTGGTGGCTGGGACGGGCTGGTTCCGGGCAATGTTGATAAATTTATTACCGAAGATTTAAAAACAGGCCGGATGGTTGATGTTATAGATAGCGGCGAACCTGCAGTAATGGTGTGCCACTGGCCGGGTATTTATTACAACGGCGACAAAGTTGGGTTTAACATTTTTAAAAAAGTAGTTCATCGGCTTAACCAAAAATACGATCATTTAATCTGGATGAAATTAAGCGAGATTTCCAGGTACTGGGCTGCAAAAGAATTAACATCCATTACTATTAATAATAACACAATTAAATTAAAAGCTCCTTTTTCGGCCCCCGATTTTACATTGAAAATTGAAAATACTTTAAAAACACCAATATTACAAAACGGAATTCCCTTAGAAAGGGTAAGTAGCTTGAAAGATTTAAAAGCAAACTCTTTTTATCCCGACGAAAACGGTGCAGTACTTTGTTTCAATCTGGAAAAAGGTGAAACTGAAATAAGTATTTAAAAACCAAGAGTTTGGTATAGAAATTTGTATTCTAATCTCTTGTAATTTTGGTCTGTTGTTATTCCTTTGTTTTTCATAAAAGTGTAAACATCAATGTGGATATGAATCATATTTTCAACTTTTAAAATTTACTATATTGCGCCGCAAATATTTACGGTATAAATACTTAAAATATGAAAATAGCCATTAAATAATATCATAAAACGAATTATTTAAATTAGGCAATTTCATAAAATTATTAATGAAAACTAAAAAATTTAATGCGATGAAAAAACTGTTATTGGCTATTTTTGCAGTTGGATTGGTATTTAGTTCATGCAAAAACGAAAACAAAGAAATTACAGCAACTATGGAAAATCCATTTTTTACAACGTGGACAACACCTTTTGGGGTTCCTCCTTTCGGCCAAATTCTTGAAGAACATTACATTCCTGCAATTCAGGAAGGAATTACTCAACGTCAGGCTGAAATTGATGCAATTGTTGCAAATACCGATAAGCCGACTTTCGAAAATACCATACTTGCATTGGATAAATCGGGCGAATTGCTGAGTAAGGTAAATGGCGTTTTTGGCCCTTTAAATTCGGCTAATACAAACGAAAATATGCAAGCTATTGCACGCGAAATTTCGCCTTTGATGACAAAACATCGTGACAATATTTCGATGGACCCCGAACTTTTCAAAAAAGTGAAAGCAATTTATGATAAAAGGGAAGAATTGAATTTTGATGCAGAACAAATGCGGGTTACAGAAAAATATTATCAGGATTTTGAAAGGAACGGTGCTAACCTTTCTGCTGAAGACCAGGAAATATTAAAAAGTTTAAATGCAGAATTGTCTCCCTTAAGCCTTAAATTTGGTGAAAATCTTTTGGCAGAAACCAATAAAAATTTCAAACTGATTATTGATAATGAAGCTGATTTAGCCGGATTGCCCGATGATGTAATAATAAGGGCGGCCGATGCTGCAAAAAGGGTTGGTGAAGAAGGCAAATGGGTTTTTACACTTGCAAAACCAAGTATGTTACCATTCTTACAGTTTTCGGAGAAACGTGAATTGCGCGAAAAACTGTATCGTGGTTATTTTATGCGTGGCGACAACGATAACGAAAATGACAATAAAGAGACGATTAAGAAAATAGTAAAACTACGAGATCAAAAGGCAAAATTACTTGGTTTTAATAATCATGCAGAATATGTTATCGATATTAACATGGCAAAAAAACCACAGGCTGTTTACGATTTTTTGATGGAACTTTGGGAACCGGCATTACAAATGGCAAAACAGGATGTTAAAGAAATGCAGGCGATTATTGATAGCGAAGGTGGAGATTTTAAATTGGCATCGTGGGACTGGTGGAATTATTCAGAAAAATTGCGTAAAGCAAAATTTGATTTAGATGAGGCAGAGATTAAACCTTATTTCAGCCTCGAAAATACAACAAATGGAGTTTTTTATGTTGTTGAAAAATTATACGGGCTAAAATTTATCCTGCGCGAAGATTGGCCAACTTATCATGAAGAGGCCTCGGCATACGAAGTACAGGAAGCAGATGGATCGAACCTTGGAGTTTTATATATGGATTTTCACCCGCGCGACGGGAAAAGAGTCGGAGCCTGGTCAACAGGATTCAGGAGTGCTTCTTATAAAGATGGAAAAAGAGTTCCAAGAATTGGTTCTATTGTAATGAACTTTACACGCCCGGCTGGCGATACGCCTGCGTTATTAAGTTTCGATGAAGTAACAACCTTTTTCCACGAATTTGGCCATGCCTTGCACGGACTATTTACCGATGGCCCGTATGATCGGACAGCAGGTAGGGTTCCGCGCGATTTTGTAGAACTTCCCTCGCAAATTATGGAAAACTGGGCCGCCGAACCGGAAGTAATGAAAGTGTATGCCAAGCATTACGAAACAGGCGAAGCAATTCCAGATGAATTAATTGATAAATTAATGAAAAGCGGAACTTTTAACCAGGGTTTTATAACTGGCGAATATGTTGCAGCCTCGTTGTTAGATTTGGATTATCATACCCCTGAAAATGCTGAAATTACGGATGTTCGTGAGTTTGAAATAGCGGCCATGGATAAAATAGGTTTAATACCAGAGTTTATCCCTCGTTACCGAAGTACTTATTTCTCGCATATTTTTGCAGGGGGATACTCTGCTGGTTACTACGTATATTATTGGGCGGCGGTTCTAGATACCGATGCGTTTAATGCGTTTAAAGAAACTGGTGATATTTTTAACCAGGAATATGCGGCAAAATTCAGGACCTTATTAGAAAAATGTGGTGCCGACGAAGGAATGAATGTATATATGGATTTCAGGGGAAAAGAACCTTCAATTGAACCATATCTAAAAAAGAAAGGATTAAAATAAAAATTATCAAATACAGAAAGAGGTTGTTAAGGCAACCTCTTTTTTTGGTGTGCCGTGCATGGTAAATAACTAGGTGATGCAAGTTCACTATGGGGGTTTGTGGTAGCCAACCATTAGCTTAAAGCAAGGGTGTTTACCGCGAGGTATAATCTGA
>Ga0209249_1003328_pt1 | contig 11660 bp, 11 predicted proteins | sample SaaInlV_200m_DNA_4_FD_184653 | JGI IMG/M metagenome (GOLD analysis project Ga0209249, IMG submission 184653) | Marine microbial communities from expanding oxygen minimum zones in the Saanich Inlet - SI037_S3LV_200m_DNA (SPAdes) (version 2) | ecosystem: Environmental > Aquatic > Marine >...
CCCCTCTTTGCCGGTATCTGTTGCAGTCAGATGTCCCAGTAAAAACGCAATGTGGAAATCAAGAGCGTTGCTACCTTGTCCTTCAATCTGATGCCAGGTTATCAGCTTACCCAGCTGCTGTGCCTTTTGCACAATCTCAAACGGTATTTTCTTTTGCGACTTGCCCACAAAGACAATTGTTTCCAGGTTTTCCTTTTTGATGAAGTCCAGATCTATATTCTGCACGTTTTCGTAATCAACGAAAAGTATTCTGTTCATTCTTTAGTCTCCAAGTTAATCTATATGACCTATACTAACCCACTTAACACTTTCTGACAACATATATCAGTCTTTTAGCATCCTTTGTGGGAGCAGCGAACTCGATATTAGCAAAAGTGTCCAGTATCTCAAACGAATTTTGCTCAAGCAGTGCTGCAATGGTTTCATCATCATACGCTTTTTGGACATGTCGTTCGATTTCGCCCGTACCAAAGTCGAAAACAGTACAGGCCAGTTCTTTTTCCCCATCGTAGGTTGCCGTTTGAGTGAATGTTGTTCCGTTTATGTCTCGCTTAAAGATGCCCGCATGATCCCTAAATATGTGCTGAGTGTTCACGTCGAACAAAAAAATGCCGCCATTGGCTAGATGCGCATAGACAACAGAAAACAGCTTCGACACATCGTTTTCGCTTAGAAGATAGTTGATTGAATCAAAAGCGCAGACGGCAAGGTCAAACTTACGATTGAGAGCAACATCGATCATATTCACAGTGTGAAACTCGACATCAGGATTGTTTTTCTTAGCGATGGCAATCATCTGCGGCGACATGTCACACCCAACCACCTGCTTGCCCATGCCGTTAAGCGCCGATAACAAATTGCCCGTTCCACATGCGATATCCAAGATGGAATCAGGCGAAAAGCCATATTCGGACGCAATATGATCAAGCAACTGCAAATACTGCAAACTGAAGTTGCCCCATTCATCGTAGTAGTACTCGGACAATTTCTCGTACGATTTTAGCATCTATTGTTTCTTATCAGTATATTTACCTCACTACTGACGATTTCAATACGCTTGACCAGTATAGAAATAAGATTATCGTTGTTGATCAGCTTCCAATAGTAAACCAGATTATCGTCAATTCGATCATAAATAGGCCCTGCCACAGGCTCACCCTCAAACGAAGGCAACGGATTGCCATCATCCACGTATGTCGTTATGCAATGTCCTATTCCGGGTATGGCGCTGGCATATGCAAAAACGTTTTTGACAGCATGTTCAGGCTGGTTATTATTAGACTTCATTATGGCCAGCTTGTAAGCACAGTCATCTGCGCCCGTGTCAATGATTCCGGCAATTCTTGGCGTGTAGTTCGGTGGGTCCGGCTCGTAGGTTCTGCTGGCTATAGCCTGCTCAAACGATTTGCCACTACTTATATATTCGACGATTGTGTCAGTCTGATCGCCGTTTGAGACGATATGAGTATTTACACCAACATGCTTTATTGGATAGTAGATGATCAGTGAAGGATCTTCCATCTTGACTTTATCGTGTGCCTCGGTTCGCACGAAATTGTTTTCTTCTTTAATAAAGACTCTGTTTCTGCTATTCTCGCTGCGCCCCATTATCCAGTATATCTGGTAGTACGCTTTTTCATCCGGCGACAGTCCGATAACGATGCCTCTGCCCGGATATGTTTTGCCGTTGAAATAGCTTTTTATATCTTGCATTCACTTCCCCTTCTTGCCCAGTTCCTTGTTGATTATATTCATGAATCTGGTATTGGAAATATAATGATCCGATAACAGTTTACCATTGTTTATCATGTTGAATGTTGCATATATTGATGGGGCGTTTTGGGCCTGCGCCGCCGTTTCCAGTTCGATGATCTTAATATCGAGATTCATGCCTTTTATGGTATCATCCAGTTCCGACATAAACCTTGCCACCCACGGGCATTGGTTGGAACAAACTATGTTAAGTCCCTGATAACTATCCAACTGCTTCTGCCAGTCCCTAAACTGTGGCAATGGACCTTCTTTTATGGTTTTACACATGAGTTCAAACGAGGGTTTAGCGCTGGCAATAGAAGCAAACCCGTTTTTAAGAAACAGGTCTTTGCCCGCCATAAATGCGCCCTCACTTGTAATGACTGCAACTCCATATTTGCCTTCTGCCTTTGCATCTTTCAAGCACTCGTCAATCATAATCGAGGCATATCCCTTTTCTTTGTACTTGTTTGGGGTAATCCATATGCAGTGTATGAACATGTATCCAGCGGCATCTACTGCCCGCCATGCATACTCACCGGGCACGTATTCTATGAAACCAACGGGCTTCTTCTCACCCTCCAGATACAACAGCTTGATCTTCATACCTTCCGCAAAGCGTTTTGCGAGCCACTCACGCTTTGTTTGATATCCCACGTTTTTGGGGTTGAGAAAGCATACGGGCGGGTGCTCATCGATATTGCTCTCATCAACGTTTACGATGTTAACCGTGTTGTTCATTGCTAAACCTCTTTGATATATTAGCGGAATTTACCTGCTGCCAAAATATACGCCCGCCCCTCAAAAAGCACCTCTATATCAGCATCATATCTTGATGCTAAGTTCACGATGTCATTGTGATCAAAATAATGTTTAATTATTGTGAACTCCCTGCCATCGTTGAGCGTTCTTGTTTGCAACCCGTTTTTGTTGCGCACCTCCGCCCTTTCTGCCGTCCATGAAGAGTCAAGAATGATGAAGTAACCGTTTGGCTTAAGTATACTTTTTAGCATATCAAAAAAACTTTGTTCTTCGCCCTCATCGAAATGACTGATGAGAAAACCGACCATAGCACTATCGTAACTGTTTTTAGGTAGCGGATGGTTAAAAAGATTGGCCTGCATGATGTTAACTTTGTTCTTGATACCAAGGCTGTCTATTTTCTTGCGGCACTCAGCAAGCACAGCGGGCGACTGATCTACAAGCGTAATGTTTGAGCATTTATGGTGGTAACACGGCAGCCAGTAACCGGTGCCACAGGCAATATCTATATGATTACCCCTTATGTGTTTTGGTATCAGATCTGATACAGCCTTGGTTTCTCTAACATATAGGTCTGGTTCAGACATAGTGGCAGGGCCACCACCCGAGTATATCTCATCATATTCAGGCGCACGTTCTTCGTAATATTGATATTGTGATTGTTTTACATCCTGTTCCATAAAAATCACTTTCTTGCTGTAAGATTTATTCTGCGAAAAGTCTCAAAGCAGGTACCATCTGCCTGTTTGGTTCGTGCAATCATCTGCTCAACAACCGTGTCTCTAAAAGCTTGCTTGTCGCTTTCAGGTATGTGCTTCAAGAAAGGTACGAGTGACGGCTGATCTATCCATTTAATCATAGCCTCTTGATCCGAAAAGAAGCGGTCGGCGTTTTCTTCCCATACCTTCACATCTTTGAACATGGATATTTGAGCTATACTCTTATATTCATCTACAGGCGGCATGTACCACGGCCAGCTAAAATCGATAAAATATCGCTTGTATGTATCGGAGTCAATCGCATCCTTCACAACAGCGAATAGGTTAGAGCAGTTGCCATCTCCGGCAAAGTTGAAACGAATCTTGCCTCCACTTTTTAACGCAAGGTAACAGTTTGCCAACAGCGTTTTGTGGTCCGGAACCCAGTGCAACGTAGCGTTTGAATAAATGAGACGGAACTCATCCACAAAATCTATCCGGCCGATATCCATGACGGTAAAGGTTAAATTGTCTTTCTGCAATGTTTTGGCGGTATCTATCATTCCCTGTGATGCGTCGATACCCAACACCTTGCCATTTGGGACCTTTTGCGCCAGCTTCTCGGTGAGTGCACCGTCGCCGCAACCAAGGTCTAAAACACTCTCATCTCCCACAAAATCAATATCAGATATGAGATTTAAACCCCACTCTTTCTGGTGAGCAGATGCCTGCTTGTATTTATTTCCGTCAAATTCAAAGGCTGTCATATGCGCCTCCAGTTGATTTCAATTACGGCAGTTTGCCGTAGGGGCCTGCCCATTGATCAGCGATTTTCAGATATGCATCGTATCCGTTCGCCCCGATGTATTCAATTGCCTGCTTGTATTTTTTGTACTTGGTGCCGCTTTTATCAAAATACGTATAAATGATTTCGCATGACGTATAGTCAGAACAGTCGGCACAAGTCTGAAGTCCCCTATCCCTAAAGCAACACAGCTTTATCCTGCACTTGGCCTTGTTGATATCCCGCTCGCCATTTTCGTAACCCAGATTGCAGCCTCGACAGGCGCTGCCGGTACTCGACGTGCGGCATGTCTTGCAGTATGCCCCACAACAACCAATCTCTTGTATTGCCATTGAGCCCTCCCAAAAACTCACCTATACATGACCTGTCCACGTTTGCCGGATAACCCTGAGCCAATTTTTGCTAGCGATTTTCTCTATCGAATCCTCAGAAAATCCACCTGACTTCAACGCATCGATCAGTTTGGGTAAATGAGAGGCATCTGGCAATTCGGTCGGCATCCTGGCTCCGTCGAAATCCGATCCGAGCGAAACGTGATCGACTCCGATGCGGCCTGCGATATAATCTATGTGCCTTACAATCCAGCTTATGGGCATGTTGTTGTCCGGCGTTCCATCCTCGCTCACCTTGTAATCCACGATAAACGGGGCAAACACAACCCCGATCGTCCCACCGGACGCACCGACAGCGTCGATCTGCTCATCGGTCAGATTGCGTGTCGACGGACATAGCGCATGCGCGCCAATATGACTAACTACCAGCGGATGATTTGAAAGCTTTGCTACATCGAAAAAGCCTTTCTCATTGAGATGCGCCAGGTCTAGTACTATACCCAGATTGTTGCAGGCTGCCACAAGTTTTTTACCCGCATCGGTTAATCCCGGTCCTGTATCAGGCGAATGCGGATACATAAAGGGAACACCGTGACAAAAAGCGTTGGACCGGCTCCACACCAATCCCAGTGAACGCAATCCCTTATCGTAATAGCCTTGCAGATCACTGAGGTCTTCAGAAATTGCTGCCGCACCCTCAAAGTGCAATACCATAGCCAGTGCACCGCTTTCGATAGCGTCTTCCAGCTCCTGATAGCTCTGAACTATCTGCACTTCACCATTCGATTGGTTTTCCAGCTTATAGGCAAAATCGATTACAGCGTTGGTATACGTACTGGCGTACGTGTGATCCAGCGCATTTTTGGGCCTGTCATCTGAACCGGCTTTACTCATTTGCACACCTGAGTAGGGGTTTTCTTTCTTATGCTCAGCGGTTTTCGGCGGAGGAACAAAAATACCAAACAACCCACCAATCATGCCACCTTTGCGCGCCTTGGGCAGATCAAGCTGGCCATCCGCATTATTCATAAAAAACGTTTGCCCTTTGGCTAAATCAAGCGAATTCAGCTTGGTCAACGTGTCGTTGTGGCCATCAAAAATACGTGTCTTCTTCATATAACCTCAATCGATAGACTCTAAACTTACGTGCATATTCTAACACAACATTAGCAAATATAAACCCCAGTTCAAGTTTCCCAGCATTCCAAAGATAATCGCACTTGATAATCGCATACGATACACGCTATAATGTCGTTAATATTTGACATGCAGTTTTTTGTAGATTTTGAAGCGCGATGAGGTTATGATGAGGCCTCGATCAGGACACAAAAGCGATATTATGGGCACAGACTCGGTCTGGCGCCTCCTCTTCCGGTTTTCCGGCCCGGCAATTATAGCCATGATGGCCGCAGCCAGCTACCACATAGTCGATACCATCTTTATCGGCCACATCCCTGGTGCCGGCAAAGAATCCCTAGCAGCTATGACCATAAGCCAACCCATTATGCTCATTTTCATAGCCCTGGAAAGCGGCACCGGCATGGGCGCAGCCTCCCTTATCGCCAGAAAACTGGGCGCGGGACGCCCTGACGAGGCCAACCGCGTCTTAAGCATTGCAATGACTCTGACCATCGTTTTAGGCGGACTGATGACGGCCATCTGCCTACCACTTCTCAATCCTATCCTGCGTGGTTTTGGAGCAACCGAAACAATACTGCCTCTGGCCACAAGCTATATATCAATTCTGGTTATTTTTGCCGCAGTCGAATCTTACTTTATGGTGATGGCCACTATTGTCAGAGCAGAAGGCTCGCCACTATTCTCCAGCGTAGTCAGCATCATAACAGCATTGTTTAACATTATACTGGACCCGATCTTCATCTACGGATGGGGCCCGGCGCCGGAAATGGGAATTGCAGGAGCAGCAACGGCCACGATTATTGCCCGCAGCATCGGAGCATTGCTGTTCGTTTACTACTTTGTGTCCGGCAGATCATCGGCGCATTTCAAATGGCGCTATTTTCTGCCAAAACTATCCATAGTCAAGGAAATTTATCGCGTCGGAATTGCCTCGATGGTGCGTATGGGCGGATGGTCGATTCTGATGATATTTGTCAACAGAAAAGCGATATCCTACGGTGAAACTACCCTTGCCATACTTGGCGTTATCAACCGCGCAAACAGTGTTGCCCGCATGCCGTCGTTCGGCATAAGCCAGGGCATGATGCCTCTTGTGGGATACAACTACGGCGCAGGTAAGATGGACCGTGTCGGCGAGGTGTTCAGCAAGGCAACAAGGGCAGCGCTTGCATGGGGATCAGTCTGCGTTATGGTCATGCTGCTCTTTCCCGAACAGATTCTATCAATATTCAACTCCGAAGACGATTTCCTGCGGGATGGCATACCTGCAATTCGTATATTCTCGGTGGCCTATCTGACCATGGGACCATACTTCAATTCCAGCGCTTTCTTCCAGGCAATAGGTAGGGGATGGAATTCGCTGATGATAGGTGTGGCCCGCGAATTCTTCTTCATCCTGCCACTTATATACCTGCTAACCCTCTTCTGGGGTGCAACAGGTATCTGGGTAACATTCCCCATCGCCGATGTTCTGGCAATTATCCTTGCTATGGTTTGGGTTGTAACCAAGTCTCGCAAACTGGGCATACACTTTCACCTGCGCTACCCAAAGAAAACAACTACAAATCCGTTTGAGTAAAACATTGTGGATATCGCATGAGCCAAAAGATGGGGGAGTGAAATTGAGCGTTCTTACGATTATGGCACGCCAATCTGAGTACGTAAACCATTTTGACCATAGTAGAAGTGTAGTAGAGAACAAAAGATGGCGGAGGGGGCGGGATTCGAACCCGCGGTTGCCTTGCGACAACAACGGTTTTCAAGACCGTCACCTTAAACCACTCGGACACCCCTCCGTGCTTTAAATTCTACTTCAATTTCACCGGAAAATCCAGCTTCGCCCCAAAACTACTACATATATCTTGCAATCCCCTTTGACAATATGTAGTATGCTATAAAGCACTTAGTCATGAAATCAAACAAGGATTACTTACTTGTCTGAACAGAAACAAAACAGAGAGCAGCTTCTTTTAGAGCTCGATACCCTGAAAAAACGAGTTGCAGAACTTGAAATGCTGCTGGCAAAAGACGGTAATGAGCTGCTAGTTAAAGCGTCTGAACTGGAGAGGGCCAACATCGAACTGAAGGAAGCTGACAGGATGAAGTCCATTTTCATTGCCAACATGAGTCATGAACTGCGCACTCCGCTTAACTCTATTATGGGATTTACCGGACTGGTTCTTCAGGGCATGGCCGGAGAGTTAAACGAGGCCCAAAAAAAGCAGCTTGAAATCGTAAAGGAAAACTCGACTCAATTACTTAACCTGATAACCGAAATACTGGACCTGTCGCAAATAGAAGCGGGAATGTTAGAACTTGCCGTAGATACATTTACGATCAGCGACCTAATCGAGGAAACGCTGGGCGGTTTTGCGTCTGATATCAGCGCTAAAAAACTGAAACTATTAAAGAAAATCCCATATGATATCAGCCTGACCGGCGATAAAAGACGCATAGCCCAAATCATCATTAACCTACTGAGCAACGCCGTAAAATATACTCAACAAGGCACTATAACCGTTACAGCGGATATCGCCGGTAACTCGCTTAAAATAATAATCAATGATACCGGCATAGGAATGAAGCAAGATTACCTGTCCCGTGTATTCAGCCCTTTCCAACAGGTAGAGATGGTTCTTATACGAACGCACTCAGGTACGGGACTTGGCCTGTATCTTAGCAAAAAACTGGCAACCCTTATGGGCGGTGACATCACTGCAAAAAGCAAGTATGGTACAGGCAGTGAGTTTACATACACTACTCCGATAAAAATCGTTTCATAAAAAAGAGGTGAGCCAAGTAGCTCATTTTTTTGAGCGGTTTGGTACTAATCCCATTTCCTACCATGGTCTATAGTTGTACATGCTATTGCTTATAGTTTAATGGTAGGATAATTCTTGTGAGTGGCTTCTTCAGGTTATCCTACCTTCCCTCCCCCTCTTTTCAACCAACTACCCTTTAATAGTTTACTGATTAGTCTTCAAGCGCCTGCATAGTCTCCTCACGCCAGTCATCTATACGACTAGCCACACCACGGATAAGCCCGTAGCAGCCCGTAAGCATCATGTCACCATACGGCGCCGCCATATATGGATTAGCGCTTGATCCGGTCAAACGTCCGCGCTGAGGGCCGGTAGCCGCCACAAAAGGCATTTGCTCGTCAATACTGCTCATTGGCAGGCAACCGTGGCCCCTATCGTTAAAAACATCTTCGTTAGTAAGCTGGCAGGCAATAAAACTGTTTAGCAAATAGTCCAGTTTTTCGGTGGTCATGCGCCCGGTGTGATGCTCAAACAACCCCATAATTTTACGATCATGCAACCTGAAAGCCAGCGTATGGAAGTTACCCAGGTTTATCATTATCAAGTCGTCCTGCTTCTTGATCGGCTCGTCCTGCAGCGCTCCCAGCGCAGCAGCAACGCCAGTATCCAGCAATACCAGAGGCACATCCATATCCAGCGTTTTCGCCACTGATTTCATACGCGTCAGGTACGATGGCACATCCTGAGGCAGATAGACAAACGCTTCCAGCGTGTTGTCTTGTTTTACCACCCGCTCTATATGTTCAAAACGAAAGGTGCGATCACTGACGCCCTTGGGTGCCTCACCGTGATCAAGCACAGCAACAGCAACGGCATCAAAATTCGTACTTACTCCGAACTGTGAGAGTGCAAATCTGATCTCATCAAGATACAAATCTTTGAGATATATCTGCTCCACGTCTTTCAACTTTTTAGCTTCATCAGCCGAAACAATAGTAATACCCATTTCCCTGACCCTGTCCGGATCATCGTAAAAGGTACATGCCGCCTCAGGTGTGGCATATGTCGCAAATCCGGCACTGATATGCCTTTTAAGTGATCCCTTGGCCGGACCTGCGCCCATGTTCACGCCGGTAAAAAGTATGGGGCGCTTTCGGGCTGTTGCCGACATGACTTTTTGAGACAAAGCAATGGCAGGTGAGGGCATCACCATCTTGACGCAATTCTCTACCGTCTTTAAGGAATCGAAAAGTAGGATATCCTGCGTACCGCCACCAATGTCTATAGCTAAAATAAGCATAGGTAAACCTCACAAAGAAAGTAATGGGGCTATTTTAACACTGAGGAGAAAGCAGCGCTACTTTATCAGTTCCAGCCCACCCATGTAGGGCCTCAATACATCGGGAACGACTATGGAACCGTCTTCCTGCTGATAGTTTTCCATGATGGCGATTATTACGCGTGGAAGTGCCAGCCCTGATCCGTTGAGAGTATGCACATATTGTGGTTTTGCTCCAGCTTCCGGTCGATAGCGGATGTTGGCGCGACGGGCCTGAAAGTCGCCGCAGTTGGAGCACGAGCTCACTTCCAGCCATTCGTTGCTGCCCGGTGCCCACATCTCCAGATCAAAGCTGCGGTTTGCCGGAAACGAGATGTCCGCTGTGCAAAGCGCCAGCACGCGATAAGGCAGTTCCAGTTGCTGGCATATGGTCTCAGCATTCTTGACCAGTCTGTCAAGCTCATCTTCCGATTTTTCTGGCTCGACAAACTTGTACATTTCAACTTTCTCGAACTGATGCACACGCTTAATACCACGTGTGTCCCTGCCCGCCGACATCTTTTCGCGCCTGAAACAGGCAGTATGCGAAACGTAATACAGCGGCAACATGCCCGGCTGCAGAATCTCATCGCGATGCAGATTGGTCACCGGCACTTCGGCGGTGGGAACCAGCCAAAGGTCGTCTTCCTCATCATGATATATGTTATCGCCAAACTTGGGCAGACTGCCAGTGCCATACAAACAATCGGACTTAACCAGATATGGCGGGTATATTTCAGTATAGCCATGCTCTTTTATGTGCAAATCAAGCATGTACGACGTAAGCGCTCTCTGTAGCAGCGCACCCAGCCCTTTAAGCACATAGAAACGGGAGCCTGATAGCTTGGTCCCCCTGTCAAAGTCAATGATATCCAGCTTCGGGCCCAGATCCCAGTGCGCTATCACCTCAAAATCAGGCTTTCGCGGCTCACCCCAACTCCACACTACCTTGTTATCGTCTTCACCTTTACCAACGGGAGTATCGGGATGGGGAATGTTGGGAATCTGCAACAGCAAATCGTTAAGTTGCTGGTCAATCTGCCCGACTTTCTCATCAAAGGCTTTAATCTGATCTCCAACCTCGCGCATCTCGGCAATAAGGGCGGCGGGTTTTTCCTTCATCTTGGCTATCTGTTTGCTTACCTCGTTGCGTTTAGCCTTGAGGTTTTCCGATTCTGAGAGTACTTTGCGGCGATCAACGTCCAGCTTAAGTATATCGTCAATAGGCGCGGTGTCATTGCGACTGGCAACGGCACTGCGTACCATATCGGGATTTTCACGAATAGTTTTAAGATCGAGCATGTTTCTTAGCTCCTATTTGGATTTGAGCTGAGGGAACAGGATCACTTCACGGATTGATGGCTGGCCGGTAAGCAGCATAACAAGCCGGTCTATTCCAACGCCCAGCCCACCGGTTGGTGGCATACCGTATTCCAGCGCGGTAAGGAAATCCTCATCGGGCATCTCGGCTTCCTCATCACCCGCCTGCCGCATGGCAAGTTGCTGGGCAAAACGCTCTCTCTGATCCTGCGGATCGTTAAGCTCAGTAAAGGCGTTGGCTATTTCCATGCCCCCGGCAAACGCCTCAAAGCGCTCCACAAAACGTGGATCGTCCGGCTTCTTCTTGGCCAGCGGCGACATCTCCAGAGGATAGTCCATAAGAAATGTCGGCTGTATTAGGTTCGGCTCAACGTAGGTCGAAAGCAACTTGTCTATAAGGTTGCCACGCCCCATACGGTTATCAACATCTATGTGTAAATCCCGCATCTTTTGACGCAAACCCTCAGTATCGAGATAATCCTCAACATCGATTCCGCCATACTCTATTAAAGACTGGCGCAAGTCGATTCGTTTCCATGGTGCAGCAAAATCAATAACCTCATCGTTATAAGTGGTCTTGGTGGTACCCAGAACCTTCTGGGCAATAGATGAGATCATGTTCTCAACATTGACCATTACATCGTTGTAGTCAGCATAAGCTTCATAGCTCTCAATGCTGGTAAATTCCGGATTATGCTTGGTAGATATACCCTCGTTCCTGAAGATAGGACCGATTTCGTAAACCCTGTCCAGCCCACCGATAATAAGCCT
>Ga0209249_1003329_pt1 | contig 11656 bp, 5 predicted proteins | sample SaaInlV_200m_DNA_4_FD_184653 | JGI IMG/M metagenome (GOLD analysis project Ga0209249, IMG submission 184653) | Marine microbial communities from expanding oxygen minimum zones in the Saanich Inlet - SI037_S3LV_200m_DNA (SPAdes) (version 2) | ecosystem: Environmental > Aquatic > Marine >...
AGGAATAGTCTGCTCACAGCTTCAGCTGCGGGCTAGGATAGTGTCTTATTTTTTATGTCCATTTTTCCATTTTCACCTGAGGCGGAACAGCCCGTGGATAGAGAAACTGAGCCCCAAACAGAGGGCGCTAAACAATAATCAGTTTTCAATATTTAGCAAAATTCATATAACAACTTAAACAAAGGAAAGAAATTATGGCTCAAATATTAGTAGTAGACGATGAGCGCAGCATTCGCATTACCCTAAGCGAGTTTCTCAAAGACACAGGCTATGAAGTTGATACAGCCGAAAACGCTGATCAGGCTATGGAGAAACTCACAGCAGGAAACTTTGATGTAGTCCTAACCGACATCATCATGCCACGCATTACTGGGGTAGGGCTTCTCGAAGCCATTAAAGAAGTACAGCCTCTTGTGCAAGTAATTTTGATAACTGGAGAACCTGCAGTGGAGACAGCTGCTGAGGCTGTACGTGCAGATGCATTCGACTACCTCACCAAGCCAGTTAACCATGCTTACCTTATTAAATCTGTTGCTAATGCGGTCAAACTCAAACTCTCAGATGACGAACGCCATCAGTTAGCAAAGGAAAATCATCTTTATCAGGAAAATTTAGAAGAGATGGTAAAGGAACGCACGGCAGAATTAAAAGAAAGCGAAGCGCGTTATCGTAAATTATTTGAGACTGTACCAGTGGGAATTTATCACTCAACACCAGATGGACGGTTTATAGACGGGAATCCCACCTTAATGAAGATTTTAGGTTTTCCTGATCGAGAAACCATGCTAACATTTGACATTAAAGATTTATATCTTGATAAAAAGCTCCACGAAAAGAGAACGGATCTGATAGAAAAGGACGGTTTTGTCAGTAGTTATCGTATGCAGGTGCGCCGTTACGATGGTACGCTCATTTGGGTGCAGGATAGAGCCAATACAACCTATGATAATTCTGGCAAGATATTGCGCTACTATGGTCGGTTGGAGAATATTACCAAGCAGGTGCAGGTAGAGATTGAATTGCAAAGCAGTGAAAAAAAATACCGCAGTCTTATTGAAACAACCAATACTGGTTATCTAATTGTTAATCAAGAGGGGTATGTAATAGATGCAAATCATGAATATCTTCGCTTAGCAGGGCGTAAGAACCTCGATGAGATTCTTGGGAAAAATGTTGTAGAGTGGACGGCTGAACACGATCTTGAAAAAAACAAAAAAGAAATTGAGAAGTGTTATCAAAAAGGATTTGTTAGAGGGCTAGAAATTGATTATGTGGACGAAAAAGGAAAAATAACGCCAATCGAAATCAATGCCTCTGTAATTGAAAAGGGAGGAGAAAAACAAATCATAACATTGTGTCGCGACATCACCGAGCGAGTAAAAGCAAAAAAAGCCTTGCAAAAGAATATGCAACAATTGGAAACGCTGCACACCGTTACCACAGCACTCTCCACATCTTTAGAATTAGATAAGATTTTAGAACTTATTCTCGCCCAAATGCAAAAGTCTATGCACCTTGATAGTGGTGCAGTTTTCTTATATGAAGAAGATAGTTTGCAGGTAATGGCTGATATCGGGATTATACCTTCAGCTAAGGGGTGTGTTTTCTCTGATGAAAACGCGCTCTTTAAAGAAATAGCGCAAACCCACACTCCTCTTCTTTTAAAGAATATGAAAGAAGATACCCGTTTTGAGAATTGGGGGCAGTCCGAGAATGTGGAAAACTGGATGGGCATACCACTACTTCTCAGAGAGAAGTTAATGGGTTTCATAACCCTAGATAGTCATCAGAAAGATATTCAATATTCAACAGAAAAAATTAACTTAGCAGAATCCTTTGCCGCTCAAGCCGCTCAGGCAATTCACAACGCACGCCTATATGCTGAGCTCCAAGAAGAATTGATGCGGCGAACAGAGGCAGAAAAGAAAATTTGGCAAAGCAGAGAAAATCAACGGATACTGCTAGACAATATACAAACACAAATTTGGTATCTTAAAGATGAGCATACTTATGGAATAGTTAATCAAGCTCATGCCAATTTTTGTGGAATTAATATAAAAGAACTAGCAGATGGCGATATTTTTGAACTCTTTCCTTCACGTATTGCTAAAGAAAGAATTAAAGAGAATAAGATGATTTTTGAATCAGGTAAAGCATTGAGTAGCGAAGAGTGGGTTAGAAACGCATCTGGTGAAAAACGATTACTTTCAATTTCCAAATCACTAAAACTTGATGAAAATGAAAATGTTGAATATTTAATTTGCTCAGCTCAAGATATTACCGAAAAAAGACAGGCAGAAGAAGAAGTAATAGAAAGCAAGAATAATCTCGATGAAGTTATTCAACAATCTTTGCAAGGAACAACGGTAACAGATAGTGATGGGAACTATAAGTTAGTGAATGCTGCTTTTTGTGAAATGGTAGGCTATAGTGAAGATGAGCTTTTGGAGATGAGCATTTTTGACCTAAAAGCAGAAAGCCAGGATAAAAGTTTTTTTTCGGAAGCAAGTTCAATTCAAGACGGCCTCCCAGTTTCAGACCACTTAAAGAAAAAAGATGGGACCCAATTTGTTGCTGAAATAAGCGAAAAAAACATCCAATTTGGTGGCGAAAATCATATTCTTGGGTTAATACGAGATATTACCGAAGAAGTGCAAATGCGGCGTTTACAAAGCATCCAATATCGGCTTGCTCAGGCAGGTAATAGAGCCAGAACACCAGAAAAGCTCTATGCTGAGGTGCATAGAATCATTAAAGCAACTATGCCTGCCGAAAACTTTTATATAGCCTTGACTGATACTAAAACAGACAACCTCGAGATGGTTTATTTAGATGATCAATTTGCCCCAATCCCAAGCTTAACAACCAAAAATGGGTTAACAGAGTATGTATATAAAACAGGCAGAACGCTCTTTACAACAGAAATCGAGATTGAAAATATGGCAAAGAGTGGGGAAATTACCCCCGGCGGGGCAATAGCAAAAACTTGGCTTGGTGTGCCACTAATTGCCAATGGAAAAAAAATTGGTGTGATGGCAGCACAGCATTATAAGGATGCAAAAGCCTTTAAAGAAAAAGACAAAGAACTATTTGAGCTGATTTCTACCTCAATAGCAAATGTGGTTTCTCAGCAACTGGCAGAAGCTGAAACCCGTACCTATGCAAAAAGCAATGCCTTGCTTTTTGAGGCAAGCCAGAAGCTAAGCCAATCATTAAATTTTGATACGCTCTACACTAGCCTTTATGAGTTAATTGCTACTTCGATGGATGTTGATACTTTTATTCTTTCAGAATATGATATCGAAGAAAAGATGATTTATGGCAAATTTATGATCTATGAAGGAGAAAAAGAAGATGTGAGTATCTTGCCTCCTATCCCCCTAGAACCTGAGGACAAAGGGGTACAGAGCCATGTTATTCGTAGCGGTATATCACTGCTTATTAATGACCTCGAAAAGTACTTAGAAAATACTGATACTATTTATTATATTAACAATGAGCGTGAAATAGGCGATCACGAGAGTATCCCCGAAGCAGAAGAAAGAACTCAATCTCTTTTAGTGACGCCCCTTAAATTAAAAGGAGAAGTGATAGGCGTTCTTCAAGTGATGAGTTATAAAGATGATGCTTATACACCCTATCAGCTAAATTTCTTAGAAGCACTTGCTGCACAAGTGAGCCTTTCTACCAATAATGCTAAACTTTATGAACTAGCACAAATAGAAATAAAAGAACGAGAGCAAGCAGAAAAGATGCTAGTAGTGAGCGAAGAAAAATTTCGTTCGGTGATTCAGGCTCAACGCGATCTGATCTACCGCTACTTACCTGACGAAAATGGGACGATAACCTTGGTCAACGATGCATACTGCCAATTTGTTGGAAAATCAGCTGACGAAATTGTGGGCACAAGCCATTTTGATAAGATAGCCAATGAAAAAGAAAGAGAAACTGTTCGAGAACATATTGCAAGGTTAAGTGCAGAAAACCCCATTGCCACAAATGAAACTATGAATATCAACGGTAACGGGGAACCTCACTGGTTTGAGTGGATTAATCAAGCCCTTTTTGATGAGAATAAGGGTATTGTCGAATATCAAGCGATTGGTCGTGATATCACCGAAGAAATGCAGGTACAAACTAAACTCAACCTACAATCACACGCAATGGAATCTGCCGCGAATGCCATTGTTATTACCAATGCTACAGGTGAGATAGAGTGGGTCAACACGGCTTTCAATACACTAACAGGCTACTCTATAGAAGATGCACAAGGAGAAAACCCACGCCTTTTAAAATCTGGAAACCATGATAATACTTTCTATACAAAAATATGGGACACTATTCTTGCGGGAAATATTTGGCAAGGAGAGCTGATTAATAAACGTAAGGATGGCAGTCTATATCACGAAGATATGAGCATATCACCAGTTTTATCAAAAGATGGAGAAATCACTAATTTTATTGCTATTAAACAAGATATTAGCGAGAAAGTAGAAAAAGAGAAAATACTACAAGAACAAGAAGAACAATTTAGGCAATTATTCGATAATATGAGTAGTGCTGTTGCCGTTTATGAAGCTGTAGATAATGGAAAAGATTTCATCTTCAAAAATTTTAATAAAGCAGGAGAAAAATTAGAGAAGATGAAAAAGGAAAAACTTCTTGGTAAAAGTGTTCTTGAAATATTCCCAGGTATTAAAAGTTTTGGATTATTAGATGTTTTTCAACGGGTATGGAAAACAGGCAAATCCGAGTATCATCCTATCTCTATTTATCAGGATAAAAGAATTAAAGGTTGGCGAGAAAATTATATTTATAAATTACCCAACGGGGAAATTATTGCCGCCTATGATGATGTCACTGAGCGCAAAAAAGCAGAAGCAGAGGTAATACACCATTTATCTGAACTAGAAACGCTCTACGAAAGCAGCCTAGCAATTAGCGGACTGCTAGATCAAAAAGAAATCGCGAATAGATTAATTGAAGTGCTTGAAGAAAAATTAGAGTGGCATCATGTTGTCATCCGCTCATATGATGAAGGCAACGATGAAGTAAAAATACTAGGTGTGAATCTAATAGGCGTCGGCCAAGAAGAAATTCAAACACAAATCTCTCATCTAAACAAAATGGTATCCTCACCAGATGAAGGACTAAGTGGCTGGGTAATTAAGCACAAAGAAAGTGCCCGAATTAGTAATTTATCTAAAGACAAGCGTTATGTAAGATCCTACAAAGATATAAACTCAGGGCTCTACGCACCGATGATGGTCGGAGATAAAGTCACAGGCTCAATCGCTGTAGAAAGTAAAAGAGAAAATGCCTTTTCAGTAGAAGATGAGCGCTTACTGAATACCTTAGCAAACCAGGCAGCCATTTCTCTTGAAAATGCCAAACTATACCTTGATATTCAATATCAACTCGAGCAACGCGCACAAGCCGAAGAAGATTTGCGTAAACTCAATAAAGAACTAGAAGAACGTGTTGCCCTACGCACAGCAGAAATCGAGTTAGCACATCACAGAATAGAATTAGCAACCTCAATTGCTGGGCTGGGAATTTGGGAAAGCTTAGAAAATAAAGATACTCAATTCTGGGATAAAAATATGTACGAGATTTACGGCGTATCTCCAGAAGAATATAATCCTTCCTTTGCCAATTGGTTAAAATTCATTCCTGAAGAATACAGAAAAGAAATAGAAGAAAAAAGACCCTCTCAATTTCAACATGATATTAATCATGAAATAGAAGAAGAATATCATATTATTCAAGCAGATGGTTCTCTACGCCAAATCTCTACACGCGCTATCCTACTCTATGACGAAAAAGAAAAATGCAAGAAAATAGTTGGTGTAGATATGGATATAACAAAAATAAAAGAATCAGAGGAATTCTTGCGCCATGCCAATATAGAGCTAGAACGCGCTTTACGCATAAAAGATGAATTCCTTGCTAATATGAGCCACGAGCTTCGCACCCCACTCAATGCCATCCTTGGGCTTTCTGAAAGTCTTCTAGAGAAAACTGCTGGCCCTGTTAATGACAAGCAAGAAAAATACCTAAAAACAGTCAACGAAAGCGGCCGCCATCTCCTCTCACTGATCAACGATATTCTAGATCTGGCAAAAGTAGAATCTGGCGAAGTCGACCTAGATATGGAAAAAGTAAATATCCAACAAGTTTGTGATGCCAGCATACGCATGCTCAAACAACAAGCCCAAAAGAAAAATCAAAAACTAAGCTGTGAAATTGACAAAAAACTAAACATAATCTGGGCAGATGAACGCCGCCTGAAACAAATGCTCGTTAATTTACTAAGCAATGCCGTCAAATTTACCCCCATAGGTAGCAACTTAGGTATAAAAGTTCAGACAAATACGCCTCACAATAAAATCTTTATCAAAGTTTGGGATGAAGGTATAGGCATAAGCGAAGAAGACCAAAAACGACTGTTTACCCCCTTTGTACAAATAGATACTGGGCTATCGCGCAAAAACGTTGGTACAGGCTTAGGCTTAGCCCTTGTAAAACAAATCGCCCACCTACACAAAGGCAATATAAAATTAGAAAGCGTCGTCAACCAGGGCAGCACCTTCACCATCACTCTCCCTATGCAAGCTACGCTAAGAACAGGGCCTCTCCCATCCCTACCAAAAATTATCGAAGAAAAACCCCAAACTGCTCCTAAAAAAGGGTATCATATCCTACTCGTAGACGATACAGAAGCAACGCTTATGATGCTCACGGACTATTTCAAAAAGAAAAATTTTCAGGTTAGCATCGCTAAAAATGGCCTAGAAGGAATAACTAAAGCCGCAGAGCATCATCCCGATTTGATTCTAATGGATGTAATGATGCCTCTCATGGATGGTCTAGAAGCCACCCGTAAAATAAAATCTAACCCAGCCCTAAAGAAAACGCCTATTATTGGCATGACAGCTCTCGCCATGCCCAAAGACCGTGAAAACTGCCTTGAAGCAGGCATGGACGATTATATGAGCAAACCCCTTATCTTTGATGAACTTCTCAGCCTCATTCAAGAATATCTATCCTAGGATGAAAAACCGTACCGAACCTGACCTCAACTTGCGTGCCCTCAAAAAAGAACTTAGTAGCAATACTCTTTCTTCTTCCCAAACGAGTCTTCGATGCATAAACCTGCTCACGCTGCATAAAAACTCAAGTGCGACAAGCAAGCTCTTAACAAGTGAAAAGCGAATCAGCAATTGATAATAGCAAATTTTGACGATAGAAAAACACTATTCCTAGTAGCAACGTAGAGCTTTGCTACTAGAGGATCTAAATTGAGAATTAGTCAATTTTAGCCACTACCCAAAAGTATATATCTTACCTTCACCAAAAAATGATATTTGAAAAGGATCGCTCCCAATGAAAAGTACCATCCTAATCGTAGATGACGACTATTTAGCACGAGAAACGCTAAGTGCCATCCTAGATGGGCAAGGCTATATATTAAAAATGGCAACAAACGGCACAGAAGCACTAGAAATTGCGCAAGAAATCCGCCCTGATTTAATCCTATTAGATGTAATGATGCCCGAAATGGATGGCTTTGAAGTCTGCCGACGAATGCGTGCCTTGCCTAAATTGGCTGAGGTACCTATTCTCATCCTAACAGCATTAGATAACCCTATGTGGCTTGTGCAAGGCATAGAAGCTGGCGCAGATGATTTCTTAACGAAGCCAATTGAGCGCCAAGAGATTATTGCGAGAGCGCGCACTATTACCCGTTTAAATCGTTATCGAACTCTTTTAGAACAACGAGAAGATTTACGAAAAATGACCGCTCGCGTTGTCTCTGCCCAAGAAGACGAAAGAAAAAGAATCTCACGAGAATTACACGACGATCTAGGGCAAGCACTGACCACTCAAATGCTTGCTTTACATAATTTGCAAAAAGAATTTTCTGCACCAGGAGAAGCCCTACACGAGCGCTTAGATGATTTTCATGGTCAAATAAATAATATTTATGCAAGAATACAACGTTTAGTACAAGACCTGCGCCCCCCCGCTTTAGAAGCACTTGGTCTAATAGATGCTATGCAGAGTTACTGTACAGAATTTACCCGTCGCACAGATTTACCCCTTATTTTTGATGCCGATGAAGAATTTTCTGATTTTTCAAATCTTTATGAGATAACACTTTATCGCACTTTGCAAGAAGCACTAACCAATATCGTTAAACATGCGCAAGCCAAAAAAGTTTGGGTAGAATTAAGTATGGAAGAAGAAAAAATAACCCTCACTATCCAAGATAATGGCCATGGTTTTGAATATAATGAATTGGATATAAAAGGCATGGGGCTAAGAGGATTAAAAGAACGTCTCTTATTGGCTGGAGGAAAGTTTATAATAAGCTCTACTAAAAAACGTGGCACTATTTTAGTGGCAGAACTTCCTTTAGAGGCGAAAATATGATTCAAGTAATAATTGCCGAAGATCACTTATTGGTCCGGGCAGGTATTCGCGCACTTCTTGAAAAAACAGGAGGCATTCATATTCTTGGCGAAGCAGATAATGGACAAGAAGCAGTAGAATTGGTGGAAAAATATCAACCTGATATTTTAATTATGGATATTATGATGCCACGTCTGAACGGAATTCAAACAGCGGCAAAAATTCAAAATCTAAAACTCGAAACCAATATCCTTTTACTAACGATGTATTCAGACCCTGGCTTGGTGCATCAGGCATTTAAATATGGGGTAAAAGGCTATATTCTTAAATCTTCTCTTAGCGATGAATTAATAAAAGCCATCCATGCGCTTGCTCAAAATAAAACTTATTTAAGTGAGCCTATTTCTGAGGTTATTTTAAAAAGTATCACAACACCCCAAAGCAAAGACTGGGATAATGATCCGCTTGCAAATCTCTCTCCTCGTGAAAAAGAAATTTTACAATTAATTGCCGAAGAGCATACCAGCGCCGAAATAGCTGAAATATTATTCATCAGCGAAAAAACTGTTGAAAAACATCGCTCAAGATTGATGACAAAACTAGATGCACGTAACTTAGCAGGGCTAGTACGTATAGCTGTTAAATATCATTTGGTAGATTAATACCAAAAATTAAAGGAGTTCCTTATGCAAAAAACAATTCTAATTGTAGATGACGAATTTATCGGTCGGCAAACTCTCGAATCTGTGCTAGATGGGGAAGGCTATACATTAAAAATGGCTGAAAGTGGTTCTGAAGCCCTTGAAAAAGCCAGTCTTCTTCAACCTGATTTAATTTTACTAGACGTAATGATGCCAGGCATGACAGGATATGAAGTTTGTGCGCGTGTTCGTGAAGATAAAAGTATTGCTGAAATTCCTATCATCATTCTTACAGCATTAGATGATCATAAGTCTATGCTACAAGCTTTAAAATCTGGGGCCGATGATTTTCTCTCAAAACCTTTCGACCGTCACGAATTACGTGCCCGCGTAGCAGGTATTATGCGTGTCAATCGATATAAAAAATTAGTAGATGAGCGCACCAAACTTGAACATGCCCATGCCGAGTTAATTGCCGCCTATGACTCTACAATTTTAGGGTGGTCTAAAGCAATGGATTTACGCGATAGAGAAACAGAAGGACATAGTCAACGCGTAGCCGACCTCAGCGTCAAGATTGCCAGAGTAATAGGCATTGGAGAACACGATTTGACCCATATGCGGCGCGGAACATTTTTACATGATATGGGCAAATTAGGCATTCCAGATTCTATTTTGCATAAAAAAGGCAAACTCACCAAGGAAGAATGGATAGTTATGAAAACACATCCAATCATTGCCTACGATATGCTCTCTGCTATCGAATACTTACACCCCGCACTCGATATTCCCTACTCCCATCATGAAAGGTGGGATGGTTCAGGATATCCGCGTGGGTTAAAGGGTACCGAAATCCCCTTAGTAGCACGCATCTTCGCTGTTGTAGATGTCTGGGATGCACTACTTTCAAATCGTCCTTATCGTAAGGCTTGGTCAAAAGAAAAAACACTCGCTCATATTCAAGAGGAATCAGGAAAACATTTTGATCCCGATATAGTAGCAATTTTTATGGATATTATGGCTTCAAATGATTAAGTATAGCGATGTAGATATTTCACAGGGAATTCCCTTCTTTTTATCATGTAATTGGGAGTTTTTAAAATCACCAATATGCTAAACTATTTTAATACTAAAAACACTTCACAGAATTTTTGATCGCTCTCAAATGACCTCATTACTCTCCTAGACATCTCAATATAAAGGAGTAAGACATGCCGAGTAAGAAAAAAAACCTACTTCCTGCATTCCAAAATAAACTTATCCTCTTCATATCGCTTTTAATATACATTGGTCTATTTTTTCTAGCCTATGATTCTATCGGACTAATTTCCATTGCCTTTGCAATGTTGCCCGTAGTAGTAGGGTCTTGGTTCTATGGGCAAAAAGTTGGTTTGCTTCTAGCATTATTAGCTATACCGCTCAATTTTCTGCTAACTTTTATAAAGACAGGAATATATTGGGATATCAAAATCCCTGGAGTTAGCGTGGGAATTATCTTTACATTTGTCGCTGCAGGATTTATCGGTTGGACAAGTAATCTAAATAAAGCACGGGAAAAAGAATTAATCGAACGTAAAGAAGTCGAGAAAAAACTCGCCCAAACTGAAATGCGCTATAGCAGTATTTTCAATGGCATTAATGATGCTGTTTTTGTTGAAACCCTCTCGGGGCAAGTATTAGATGTAAATAAACGCGCTTGTGAAATGTTTGGTTGGACATATGATGAGTTCATCACCAAAACCATCCGAGATATGGTGCCACCAGAAAACCGTGCTTTGATCCCTGATGAACAAAAAGAAGAAGATATTTCAGATGAAGCTTTCGAGACAATCAATATACGCGCTAATGGAGAACCTTTCCCTGTAGCCATAACGGGGCGTCTCCAAAAAATCGACGGGGAAACTCGTTTACTTGTTGTTGTGCGCGATATTACTGAACAAAAAAAAGCTGAAGAGCAACTACATAAGCTATCACTAGCAACATCTCAAAGCCCTGCTGCAATTGTTATTGCCGATTTAAGTGGCACAATCGAATACGCAAACCCAGCTTTTACAAAAATCACAGGCTATACATTAGAAGAAGCGATAGGAAATAACCCTCGCATATTGCAGTCTGGAGAACATGGCGTTGAGTTTTATAAAAACCTTTGGGAAACGCTTAACAAAGGAGAAATATGGCGAGGTGAATTCCATAATAAAAATAAAGATGGCAGGTATTTCTGGGAATCAGCATCTATCTCTCCGATAATCAATACAGATGGCAAAACAACTCACTATATCGCTGTCAAAGAAGATATTAGCGACCGAGTTGAAACAATGCTAGCTCTAGAAGAAGCTAAAAATACTGCTGAAGCCGCAACTCAAGCAAAAGCTGATTTCCTCGCAAATATGAGTCATGAAATCCGTACCCCCCTAAACGCGATATACGGTATGACAGGCTTACTTTTAGACACCCCGCTAAATGCTGAACAACAAGATTTTGTTGAAACAGCGCGAGGCGGTAGCGAAACCTTACTGTCAGTAATTAATAATAGTAAGCGTTCAGGGGGTCGGGCGTATAGGAATTAGAGATGGAGTTGGTTCCTTCCAATTGGCAGCTTC
>Ga0209249_1003330_pt1 | contig 11648 bp, 10 predicted proteins | sample SaaInlV_200m_DNA_4_FD_184653 | JGI IMG/M metagenome (GOLD analysis project Ga0209249, IMG submission 184653) | Marine microbial communities from expanding oxygen minimum zones in the Saanich Inlet - SI037_S3LV_200m_DNA (SPAdes) (version 2) | ecosystem: Environmental > Aquatic > Marine >...
ACGAAGTCGAGTTCCCGGTCGAAGCCGAAGTGGATATGATCCTGCCTTCCAAGGTCGCCACCGAGTTGATGCACACGCTGGGCGACAGCGGCGAGCTCCGGATCTATACCAAGGAAAACCGGGCCATGTTCGAGTTTGGCGAGGTCGTGGTATCCTCCAAGCTGATCGAAGGCACCTATCCCAACTACCGTCAGGTGATTCCGGCCCAGTGTGAAGAACGCGTTGCCGTGGAGCGCGAAAGTCTGCTCACCGCCCTCAAGCGCGTCTCGCTGGTTACGACCGAGAAGGCCACGGCCACACATCTGACCTTTGCCAAGAACCAGCTCGTGGTTTCGATGACGACTCCGGATGTGGGTGAGGCGCGCGAGACGCTGCCGGTCAAGTACACCGGCAAAGAGTTGCACGTCGCGTTCAATCCGGAATACATGATCGATCCGCTCAAGAACCTGGCCAACGACGAGATCTTCATGGAACTCACCGATGAACTCAGTCCCGGGGTCATCAAGTGTGATATTCCCTTCCTCTATGTGCTCATGCCCATGCGTGTGAGTTAGAAGGGGTTGACAGCGGAGCCTATCTACCGCTATCCTCTCCCGCTCATGTTCCGCGCTGCCCGATGGTGTAATGGTAGCACGACAGCCTCTGGAGCTGTTCGTCTAGGTTCGAGTCCTAGTCGGGCAACCACAACGCGGATCAGGTGAGCGGCCAAATGACGGTGCCTTATGTCCAATCAACGACTCTCCGTGGACACGATGCAAGCCATCGCTGCGATGTTCAAGATCGATGGTGATGTAACCGCATGCAGGCCCTATGGTTCCGGGCACATCAATGCCACCCACGCCGTAACCATGGCTGAAGGCGAACAGCAGCGCCGCTACATCTTCCAACGCATCAATGAGACCATCTTCAAGGATGTACCGGCGCTCATGCAGAATGTCTGCCGCGTCACCGAGCACATCCGGTTGAAACTGGAAGAGATTCCCGGAAGCGAACCGGACCGCGAAACGCTGACGGTTATTCCAACACGTGCGGATGAAAGCTATCTTGAAACCGAGAACGGCGAGTTCTGGCGGGTCTACACGTTCATCGAAGACGCCCTGACCTACGATATCCCGCGCAGTGACCGGCAGATCATGGAAGCCGCACGCGCTTTCGGTCGTTTCCAGGCTCTCCTGGTCGATATGCCCGCCCCGCCGCTCAACGAAACCATCCCCGATTTTCACAACACCCCCCAGCGCTTCGCCACTCTTGAGGCGGCCATTGCCGCCGACACTGCCGGGCGGGCAGGAGCGTGTGGTGCCGATATAGAGTTTGCCTTGGGGCAGAAAGCCATGACAACAATTGTCACCGACGGACTGGCCCGTGGCGACCTGCCCGCACGCGTGACGCATAACGATACCAAGATTAACAACGTCATGTTGGATAACCGGACCGGAGCCGGGATCTGCGTGATTGATCTGGATACCGTCATGCCGGGATCTCTGCTGTATGATTTCGGCGACCAGGTACGCAGCACGGTCGGCGATTTCAAGGAGAACGAGCGCGAGCTGGGTAGGGTGTATGCCCAGATGAACCGCTTTGAGGCACTCGTGACCGGATACGCCGCCACCGCCGGCGAGGCCATGACCGCGGCCGAGGTCGACCTCTTGCCCCAAGCCGGCCCCCTGATCACGTACGAGATCGGGCTCCGTTTCCTGACCGACTTCCTGCAGGGCGACATCTACTTCCGCACCGCCCACCCCACCGAAAACCTTGACCGTGCGCGCACACAGTTTGCCCTCGTCCAGAGCCTTCAGCAGCATGAAGATGAGATGCGGCAGATTGTCAAGCAGGCCGGCCTAGCCTAATGATCAGGTATGGAAGGCTGACGCGATCACCATGTTAAAGTGGACCAAGACACACCATTTTAAGGATGACGATGGAAGAGAGAGCCGATAACGCTGCAGTGATGACGTGGAATGATGAGGTCGTGGTGGCGGAGAAGCCGCTTCTGGACCCCACATTCGTTCCGGCGGTCCTATGGAATCGGCTCTATGCTGAGCGGGTCGCCGCCGATCCAAAGTCCGAACCGCTGGCGATCGCGCTGAAGCGTGAGGATGGCAGCGTGTTCGTGCATGAGACGGCCATACTCTCCCATGAGGGATGCAACCGCGCGATCAATCACCGCTTTGCCGAGCGTCTCCTGAAGTTTCTGCTCTGGCAGAAGGGCGCCGCCACGATCGTGGTGGGTGGAAACCCGGCCATCACCGATAGGCTGCGCGAGATGTATAGCCCGGCCGGCGCCCGCGCGTTCGACTACGAGATTTTCACTGACGGTGCGTTCCGCAAACCGATGACGTTTGAGTCGTGTGATGTGGACGCCATGCCGGCTCCGAACCTGCCGACCGCTCCCTTGGGCCGCCACTTGGAGGGATGTCGCATCGGATTCGATCTCGGTGGAAGCGATCGCAAGTGCGCGGCCGTGATCGATGGCGAGGTGGTCTTCAGCGACGAAGTCGAGTGGGGCCCCTACTTTGAGAGCGATCCGGCCTACCACCGCGATGGCGTACGTGATTCGCTTAAGCGCGCCGCGGCACACCTGCCGCGCGTGGATGCCATCGGCGGCAGTGCCGCCGGGATCTACCTGAATAACGAGGTCCGCATCGGATCGCTCTATCGCGGTCTGAGCAAAGAGGATTTCGACGGCCATATCCGTCGCATGTTTTTCGATTTGCAGACGGAGTGGGGCGGTATTCCCTTCGAAGTCGTCAACGATGGCGAAGTGACCGCCCTGGCCGGGGCGATGTCGATGGGCTCCAACGGTGTGCTGGGCGTCGCCATGGGGACCAGCCTGGCATCCGGCTATGTCACCCCCGACGGCCACATCACCAACTGGCTGAACGAGCTCGCCTTTGTTCCGGTCGACTACCGCAACGATGCACCGGTCGATGAGTGGTCAGGCGATATGGGCTGTGGGGTGAATTACTTTTCGCAGCAGGCCGTAGCACGGCTGTGTGTCCCCGCTGGTATCGAGCTGCCGGATGAGATGCCGCTTCCGGAGAAACTCTGTGCGGTACAAAAGATTATGGCTGAAGGAGATGCGCGTGCGGCCAAGATCTACGAGACGATCGGGACCTACCTTGGCTACACGATCGCACACTTCAGTCAGTTCTATACGATCCAGAACATGCTGATCCTGGGGCGGGTCATGACCGGCGAAGGCGGCAACATCATCATCGCCAAAGCCCAAGCCCTGCTTGAGCAGGAATTTCCCTCCCTGGCCGCACAGATTGAACTGCGTACCCCGAGTGAAAAAGACAAACGTCATGGTCAGGCTGTGGCCGCCGCCAGCCTGGCTGAAGTGACATCGTAGGGAGCCATCATGACATTGAACAACCCCACTGCCGATGGATTCGTTCCGCAACAAGGCCTGGCCCTTGATGCGGCCCTCTCTCGCACCACGCACCTGGGCATCGGCGCCCACCAGGACGACCTCGAGTTCGGTGCGCTGCCCGGTATCCTGGACTGCTTTGGTCAGCCCGACCGCTGGTTCACCGGCATCACCTGCACCGACGGAGGCGGCAGCCCGCGCGCCGGAGTGTATGCCGACTACACGGACGACCAGATGAAGGCGGTGCGCGTTGAAGAGCAGCGCACGGCCGCCATGGTGGGCCGCTACAGCGCCATGCTCCAGCTGGGGTATCCGAGCAGCCGAATCAAGGATTCCGCCGACCCGGGGCTTAAAGATGAACTCGTAGCGTTGTTCGAGGCCAGCCGCCCCTCAGTCATCTACACGCACAATCCGGCCGACAAACACGCCACGCATGTCGCCGTATTCAACGCCGTGCTGCAGGCCCTGCGCGAACGGCCGCAGACAGAGAGGCCGCAGGCCGTCTACGGCGTCGAGATCTGGCGTGGACTCGACTGGATGCCCGACGAGAAGAAAGTCGTACTGCCGGTCGATGGGCATGACCACCTGATCGCCTCGCTGCAGGGCGTCTTCGATTCACAGATCGCCGGCGGCAAACGCTATGACCTCGCGGCCGCGGGCCGCTACCGCTCCAATGCCACCTTCTTCGCCTCACACGGCGTCGATACCACATCCAACCTGGTCTACGCCATGGACCTCATGCCGTTGGTCGAGAACCCCGCACTGGATCCGGCCGACTATGTTATAGGCCTGATGCGCGAGACCGAGGCGGCGATCCGCCAACAGATTTTGGAAGTAAGTTAAGCAGGCGAGGAGCGTCATGGAAGTTATTATTAGACCTGATCCAACGGCGGCGACCCAACTGGCTGCGGCGCTTATAGCCGACCAGGTGCGCACCAAGCCGAGTTCCGTTCTCGGACTGGCCACCGGTGCCACCATGGAACGGCTCTATGCGGAACTCGTCAGACAGCACAAGGAAGAGGGGTTGGATTTCTCCCTCGTGCGCACGTTCAATCTCGACGAATACGTCGGACTCAGTCCTGAGGACCCCCACTCCTATCGCCACTACATGAATGCGCAACTCTTCAACCACATTAACATCGATATCCGCAACACCCATCTGCCGCACGGTCAGGCCGAAGACTTGAAGCTGGAGTGTCGGCGCTATGAAGCGCTGATGCAGGCCTGTGGCGGAGTGGACCTGCAGCTATTGGGTATCGGCCGCTCGGGCCATATCGGATTCAATGAGCCGCTCTCGGCACTGCAGTCGCGCACGCGCGACAAAGCGCTGACCCCCACCACGATTGAACAGAACGAAGGCTATTTTCCCACGCCGGCTGATATGCCCAGGTGTGGCATCACGATGGGCGTCGGCACCATCCTTGAAGCCCGCGATATCGTGATGCTCGTTACCGGCAGCAGCAAGGCCGCCGTCATAGCCAAGGCTGTTGAAGGGCCCATCACCTCCATGATCTCCGCCTCGGCCCTCCAGATGCATCCCCACTGTCGCACCATCGTCGACGAGGCAGCCGCGACGGATCTGACCCAGCAGGAATACTATCACTGGATCTTCGAAAACGAAGACGAGTGGCGAGCCTATCGGTAGCCGAAACAGGCTCCCTGCCGGCTTGTCCGGCAGGAGTTAAAGCTTAACAGCCATGGCTCCTGCCCTAATCTTTCCCCTTAATCTTTTGCCCTAATCTCCTCTGCAGCGGGGCCGATTAAGGTGAAAGATTAGGGTCCTACCTGCCGGTCCTGTCCGGCAGGGGCCATTACCCCGCCGCCTGCGTAAGCCGGTCGAAGCAGGCATCGGCACCAGGGTTGATGGTCTGCCGGGCAGGACCGGCATCAAACCAGGCTACCGCCTCGCGGATCCCTTCACGGAACGGTGTGTGGCATTCGAATCCGGGCACCGCCTGTTTGATCTTCGTGTTGTCGAACACGCCCGGCTCGGCTTTGTCGCCCTTGAGCTGCACGGCGAAGTCAGGATCCATTGCGGCAATCCTGTCCAAGGGCACTTTGATGATGGTCGGCGCGTCCACGCCCAGTGCGGCGGCGGTCTCGGCATAGATCCGGTTCCAGCTCAACGCTTCGTCGGAGGTGATGTGATAGGTCTCACCGATGGCGTTGTCGGCGCCAACCAGTCCGGCCAGCCCCACCGCAAAATCGGCTGTGGCAGTCAGGGTCCAGAGACTTTCACCATCCCCGTGCACAAAGACCGGCTTGCCCGCGCGCAGACGCGCCCCGAACGTGAAACCGGCGCTGCTGACCGGGTTCGGAATCCAGCGCGGCGAGTAGGTGTGGGAGGGCCGCACGATGGTGACCGGCAAACCTGTTTCGGCCCGGCAGGTCATGAGCCACTCCTCGCAGGCTTGCTTGTTCTGCGCATACGCTGAGAAAGGATTGCCCACCGGGGCCGCCTCGCTGATCGGTAGAATCGTGTGCGGCTTGGCATAGACCGTGGCCGAGCTGATGAAGATATACTGGCTGATCCCGGACCCAAAGGCCTCTACATCACGCGCCACATCGTCCGGCACAAACCCTAGAAAGTTGATCACCACATCCGGTTTGAACCCCCCGGCCGCAGAGGCGAGCGCCACGCTGTTGTGGCGGTCGCCCCGCAGATCCGCATAGCCCGCCGGCAGCGGATGATTACCCCGCGACAGCACCCCTACCGTGTGCCCCTGCCCGGCCAGAACCGCCGCGCAGTCCGTTGAAATATTTCCTGTCCCGCCGATAAATAGAATCTTCATGCGTCCAACCGTAATCCAAGCCCCGCCTGCCATCCAGTTCCTTTTACGTGGCTGGCCAATTGCCTCGAGTATCCCCGGGCCGTCCCGGCCCGAGGGCCGTGCGATGAGGGAACACGTCTCGGCCCGCGCTACTGCAAACCCAAGCGAATCAGCCAGCCACACTGTTCTGATAAAAAGATGACTAATACGGTAATCTTTATCTTGCGTTACTTGTCGGGCGGGTGTACAAGGGGAATGTGTCTAGTTTAGACACAACTAAAAAAGAGGAGACTAAGATGCACATAAAGCTATATGCAGCTGTGCTTTTGTTGGCTCTCACGGGAGTGGGATGCGACGAGAGTGCCGAGGTGAAGGACGGCTTCACCTTTAACCTGGACGATGACGTGAGTATCACCGTTCGGTTCTTGGCCGGTGGCTACCAGAGCGCGGCGAAGAGCGAGTGTAATGGTCAGTGGCCAATCGGATTCGACCTGCCATACACGGCCGAAGGCATGGAGGGGACACCGACCTGGTTCGTGGCCAATAACGATGAGTGTGGAAATGACGGCTTGGACCAGAGGACTGGTCGTATTATTGGCAAAGCCGCGTCCGGGGTGAGTGTCGTGGACAACACCATGGTCAGGCTGTGGGAGATGGACGACATCTACAACGGCATAGGGACGGTGGATCTGGTTGAAGAGGCCACCGGGAAGATCGTGCAGTTCAGGGTGGGTGACACCGTCTTCGTGGCCGAATAATGCAGGGAGATAAAATTATGAGAACAATAAAGACACTCTGTTTAGCACTGCTCGTGAGCGTGGTGGCCCTGCATGCCGGGGCGTTACATGCCGCAGAGAACGAAGGCGAAGGGGTTGCCCTGGCGGTCGGGATGAGGACGTGGTTTGCCACCTGGGAAGCCGGAGACGTGGATGTTGGGGAGGGAAGTTTACAGTCCCTCTACGTGCATCTGCTCTACCGTCGTCTCAGCGCATCACTGCTGTTGGGTGCCGGTGAAGGATGGTCGATTCCGTCCGGCGACGGGGACATAGCAGTCGATCAGCGACTCGACCTGCTGGTGTCGGTGGCCTATGAAGTCGCCAACATGGAGAATGTGGCCCTCTACGCCGGTGCGGCCTATCACTACTTCGGCTATGAGACCGATGGCGGTGAGGTCGACTACTTCGGTCCGGCGATCACGGGCTCGATCTATGTGCCGCTCATGGCGACCAGCGAGACCGCGTTGGATCTGCGTGTCAGCGGGTATTACTACCCGTGGCTGCTCTACAACGGCAAGTCGTTTGACCTGGCGACGGGCGATGAAGGCGCGTCGATCGAGAATGCAGATACGACCGGCTACCAGGCTGAGGCCGCGCTGGAGTTGACGCGCGGTGGCGCGTGGCAGGCGCAGTTGGGCTACCGTGCAATCGTCATCGAGGACGGCATGGATAGCGACACCAAGGCCCTCTTTGCGGCGGCGGGTGGGGATGTGACCTCGGAGGATCTGATCCACGGTGTCTTCGCGCAGCTCTCTGTCATGTGGTAGGTCTAGCCACCGAAACGGATGTTCCCCCGCTTGAGGACTACCTCGCGGGGGCGCTTCTCTCCAGACTCCAGGCGACAGGTGAACCGTTGGCCAACGTGTCCCCTGGCAGATAGCGACACGGTGATTTCCTCACCGGGACGACAGCGGATGCTGTGCACCGCCACATAGTCGTCCGCCGCTTCATCGCCCAGAATCACCTTGGTATGCTGAGCGTTGGCCCCTTTGACCTTGAGCTTGGCTTTGGCCGGCCGCGCCCGCACGATCAGGAGGGCGTCCTGAAGCACCGGCTTCAGCTGCACAAAGATGAATTGGCCATCCTGCTCCGGTAGGACCCCCTGCATCTCGCCGCAGCGCACCTGCTTGCCGGTCGCATCAAACACCGGCTTCTGTAGACGACCCGCCAACTCGGCCGCACTGAAAACGAGGTTGGTCGATTCGAGCTGGCGCGTGAACTGCTCGGCAAAGACACTTTCATCGGGGACCTGTTCGAGATTGCCGCTCGTCAGGACGTAGCGACTCGGCTTGCTTGAGAGCAGTCCATACCAGGCATACTCCTTATCCGTGAGGTCCACACGTTCGGTCGTCGCGCCACGCGTGGCCAGGGCGGCCCCGGCGTAGCAGGAATCGCTGATAAGCAAAACCTGTCGGGCTCTCGTCTTCTTCAGAAATTCGCGTACCTCTTTGTAGGCCAGCCACGTTGAAGCGTCATGCAGACTGCCGCCATAGGGAACCAGGTAGCCGCCCCGCGCGTCGCCCCGCTCAACCAACTTTCCATGGCCCGCAAAAAAGAACAATATCGCGTCATCCGCCGTGCTCTTACGCGACAGGTCGCTCAGTTTGCGGCGCAACGAGCGCAGCGAGGCCTTCTCTCCGTAGAGTTCGTCGATACGGTCAAATCCGTAGCTTTCGCGCAGAATATGAGCGATGCGTCGCGCATCCCGTTCCGGATAGACCAGGTCATTCCACTGGGCGTAGTCGTTGATCGCGACAATCACGGCATGGTAGCGCGGCAACGTTTTCTCGGGCTGAGCGCCCAATGCATACTTAATCTTCAGTCCACGCGTGCCTTCAGCCTGGCAGCATGTCGCGAGCATCAAGCCGCTCACACCCAGCGCCAGGCAAAGCGTGCCGGCTATCGTTGCATCTCGTCTCATAGTGCACCTCCGGTTCCTTTCAACGTCGCGTCGGAATAGAGCATATCGCCGCACCCACCATCCTGCAAGCATGCCCTTTTTGGCCTATACAGAGGGCTCTGCTGACGCCATACTGCCTGAAGATGGATCAAGGAAGGGGCGCTGACCAATGGGCATTCTGTTTCTAGTGCTGACGATTTTTGGATGGGTGACCCTGATCGCAGGCGGGATCATGCTGATCGTGGCCGCGTTTCGCGTGAGCGTTGTCTGGGGGATCTGTGTTCTGTTCCTGGGGCCGGCCGGTCTGGTCTTCCTGATCATGCACTGGGAAGAGGCCAAGAAGCCGTTCGGCGTTCAGATCCTCGGCTTGCTGCTCTTCGGAGCCAGTATGTTTCAGGCTATGGCCCGCGGCGCACCGCTGATGGAGCCGATGCTTCAGAAGATGGTCGATTCAGGCCTGCCTGAGCAGCAACTCGCGATGCTGGAGAAGATGGCCCCCGACATGGTTCCCCTCCCGACACCCGCCGCTGCGAAGAAGGCCAAACCCGCCGAACCGGTGCGCGTCAAAGGCAAGGATCCCAAAGATTTTGAGGGCGCCTCACTGGCCGAGGTCCGCGAGATATTGGGTCGGCCCAGGGGGGAGATGAAGAGCGGCGGCGAGATCTGCTTCCTGTATGACCGCTTTACCCTCTTTTCAGCTGACGGAGAGACCGTTTCACATGTCGAGGTCGAGGGCGGTGCACCATCTGGAGGCAGTAAGAAGCCCAAACGTAGAGCGGTAGCCCCCACGGGCGCCTCCGGCTCGGATACGGTACCGGAGGTCAGAAAAATAGCCAATGGCGGTCAACGGGTCGACCTCAAGAAGATCGTTGTACCCGGCAAGATAACCGTGGTCGATTTCTATGCGGATTGGTGTGGGCCTTGCCGGCGCATGGGACCCGAACTGGAGAAGATTGCGCGCACCGATCCCGATGTCAAGCTGGTCAAAATCGATGTCGTCAACTGGAACACCGACGTGATTAAACAGTTCGGCATCCGCAGCATTCCCAACGTGCATGTCTACGATCGCAACGGCACCGCCGTGGGCGCCCCGACCGCGGGTCTTACGGCGGTGAAACAGAACATTGGGCGAGCTCGCTGAGGTGCTCCGCCACGGCGGGCCAGTCATGGCAGCGCGTGATCTGCGCGGCCATCGCCTCGTGTGAGAACCCCAGCTCCCGGTTCCAGGGCCGGTCCAGGAGTGCAATCGGTATCGCGGTATGCTCAACCAGGAACTGCACCATGGCGGGGGCATCCTCCACCGCCATGCTGAACCCCATATCCTTAATGTCATGCGGTGAAAGTAGTTGCACATTTGGATGGTCTGCATGGTCGCGTGAATACTTGTCCACAAAGACGACCCGCTCATACGGTACGCGGTGCTGCTCGAGCCATTCGTGACAGACCGGTTCGGTTGCGGGCGGGCGACCGGTGACGATGATGGTGCGTACGCCGCGGGTCTGCCAGTTGTTGAGGACGTCGAGAACACCCGGCATCGGCGGCATGATCCGCAGCACACCGGGATCGTGTATCAGGGCCATGAGGGTGTCGTACTCTTGCGGAGTGAGGTGGAACGATTTTTCAAGATTGAAGAAGCGAATATCCTCAAAGGCGTAGCGGCGGCCGAACTCACGTTCGACCACGTCAATAAACGTGTGTGCGGTCTGACAGAGCACGTCATCGAAATCAATATATACGAGCGGCGTCTTCATCGGGGCTTGTCGTAGAAGGCTGCCAGATGGCGGGGCGCTACCCCCAGCCGGTAACCCCAAATGATGAGTTGATTGATCCCGGTGGTTCGCAGGGCGCCACGTCGGCTCCAGCGCCGGGCGGAGGTCACGGCCGCACGCGGCGTGAGTCGGATCCGGCCCTGCCGGCGCAGGCGGCAGACCAGTTCAAAATTCTCCATGAGCGGTATGATCGCGAAGCCTCCCATCGCGCGAAAACGGTCGCTGCGCATGAACAGGGCCTGGTCGCCGTATGGGAGGTCAGAGAGTCGTGCCCGCCAGCGGGTGCCCCACTCCACCACGCGCCAGGCGCGCCTCTGCCCGTCGAGGCGGAAACGGAATGCCCCTGCCGCCGTGCGGCGCAGCAGCGTGCGCTGCACATCGACTGCGTAGTGCGATGGCAGCATCGTGTCGGCATGCAGAAAAAGAAGCACATTGCCGGTCGCCGCCTGCGCACCCACGTTCATCTGGCAGGCGCGGTTGCGCGGGGCCGACAGCACACGTGCGCCCTTGCCATACGCAATCGTCCGTGTCTCGTCTTCACTGCCGCCATCCACCACGATGGTCTCGTGCGCGTCGGCGCGGACCCGGTCGAGTACCGCTCCGATAGAGTCGGCTTCATTGAGGGCTGGAATGATAACCGATAGGCGGAAGCCGCTGCTGTGATGTTCCGCGGTTCCACCGGCGGCTTCCCACACAGGCAGGTCTTCAGGACGATCCACGTCGTGCAGGACCGGCAGACGGGCAAAACCAAGATCGAGTTTCTGTGCGCGCGTCAAGGTCTGCTGAAGCACCTCTTTGCCGCCCCACGTGATACGCTCAAACAGCTCGGGTACCGGGTGCTTCAAGCCAATCAGGTAGTAGCCGCCATCCGCCGCGGGCCCCACCACCAACTCGTGGTTGTCCAGCAGCGCAAAGGCTTCGCCGATGATGGCCGGCGTCAGGTTGGGGCAGTCGGTGCCGATGATCACGACACGGTCATGCCGGACACACTGTGCGGCGAAGGCCCGTGCCATACGCTGACCCAAGTCCTGACCGATCTGGCGGCGGTAGCGCGGTCCCTGT
>Ga0209249_1003333_pt1 | contig 11641 bp, 19 predicted proteins | sample SaaInlV_200m_DNA_4_FD_184653 | JGI IMG/M metagenome (GOLD analysis project Ga0209249, IMG submission 184653) | Marine microbial communities from expanding oxygen minimum zones in the Saanich Inlet - SI037_S3LV_200m_DNA (SPAdes) (version 2) | ecosystem: Environmental > Aquatic > Marine >...
TCTTTTTTTTAGTTAATACACCGTTTTACTCTCCGCCATGCGACTAATTGCCTCGCAACTAAAATAACACAGTTTCAATGAAACCACCATGTATGGTATGATATAATAACGTTGGTGTCCAAAATCTTCACCCCGTTATAACTTTAGTAACCTTTTATACCTAGTTAGTGAACTTCTTCATTTTACTCAGCAGAGTCTAAATAGGATTAGTATTTTAAAGAACTTATTTTTGGAGGAACTGGTGAGATTCGAACTCACGATACAATTGTTTTGCAGACAACGCCCTTAGACCACTCGAGCACAGTTCCATTTTTTAATATCAAGTTTTAATTCATTTAATGTAATACTACATTTTCTATTTTTTCGTTGATTTTTAGTATGTCTAATTAATTCACAGTTCAATGGGTGTGATATAATTTCAGTATCTATATTATGTGTAAATCCATATTTAACAGATATCTTATGATCCCTAGATATTCCATTCAAATTAGGATTGAGTGAATTGGATGCTGAATACATTCCATATTTTTCTATCAATGGTAAATTAAATAAATCAGGATAATCAAATATTTTAAATGTAAACTTACATTTTTCTTTATATACTCTAAATTCACCTTTACAATCATTACATATAGAACCAAATACTAATATTGATTTTATATCTCCACATATTTTACATTCTTTAGAAACACGAACACCTGCATAATTATAATTATTGATATGTGTTGCCGGTCGTTGTTTACCTTTCCAATAACCATCCTTTCCTTGCCAATATTTACCGTTGTTCTTACTTATATTAATTTTATGTTCATTCGTTAATGTTCTTCCACTCATAATATTGGAAACTTTTTCATTAATTTCCTCACGTTTAAATTTAGTACTGAACCCTCTTGCACATTTAGAAGAACAAAATCTTCCAGAACCATATTCACCATCATGATTAGTACCACAGTTTTCACATTTGTTCATTATATATTTCCTTTATTATAAATATAAAGAAATAATATTTTGAACCTACGTATAACGGTTTTTTATAAAAATATTAAACATAACATTGGAGATACCTTAATTCTCCATCGGGGTTTACCATGTTTACCTCATGCGAAAATACTAGGATTTTCCGATGTTATGTTATAACTTAAATACCATTTAGGTTTTGAATGATTTGTCTTTTCCGTCTTCGTCCTTAATCTGGCGACGACCTGTACATGTGTTCATTATTATGGGTACATGTATTCGGCTTTACTCCCTGCGTTCGGGTAACTTTCACAATCCCATTTCATAGGGTATTACCATGTGGTATTTAAATTATATAAGTAAAGATACGAAACTTTTTTTACAATTCCTAATTTTTTTTCATTTATTTCCAAATAAAACCACCAGCTGTTTTTAATTTACCATTGGAACAACTTGATATATTACTTACGCTTATATTTAATTTTATTGAGGCATTTGATAATGATTTCCATTTTTTTATAAAAGTTCCATCTTTGTCAAACTGTAATATCTCTTTACTATTACCATCGCTGATGTTTTTCCGTAATACATCACCTAAATCTGAATTAAATAAATCACACCTAGTATTACTCATTTTGCGTTTAGTTTCAGTTGATAAACGTACACCACATCTATCAGGTGGTTTATTTCCAATTTGTTTTTGGACATTTGACATATATAATTTCCATTTAATTGTATGTTGTTTTCCAAAGAAAGGATTTTTATTACCTTGTTTTATTTCACTCATGCTAATTAGAGTGTCTGCCGTGTGGCGTTTACCGGTGAATCCAGCGAAAAATCCTACGGTTGGAATATGATAGTTTCGATTCAAATCTTCATTGATTTTTTCATGTATAAGATTTGATTCATATTTTATACAAGTTTCTCTTTTACGGAAGTTGGATTTTAATATAGTTTTTATTAATCTTGATTTATCAATTGGTTTCCATGTCGTATAACTACCCATGTATAAATCATCACCGATATCACATTCACAACTTCTACTTCCAATATAAAACTCACCAGTTATTGGGTCATCTATTCTATATACGTAATGTTTCATAATAAATAAAAACCGAAAATAACGGGAGTGAGAGTCCACGTTATAATCGGCTTTACTAAAAATTCCTACAGAAAATCTCTCACATTTCCTTACATATATAAATATAAGAAAATAAGATTTTCATAAAATATCATAATCAAAAGAACAGGTAGGGTTTCCATTCTTCGGGAATATATGCTAACTTTTTTATTAACATTAAGTAGTGAGGTCTTGCTGGTTGTGGTATTTCTTTACCGTATTCTTCCAACGTTAAATCGGCCTTTTCACTATTACAAGTTTTACATGCAGTAACTAAGTTATTCCATGTATTCGGGCCACCTTTTGATTGTGGTATAACGTGGTCAAGTGTCAATGTTTTCACATTTCCATCACCACAGTACACACATTCGTAGTTATCTCGTTTGTAAATGTTAGTACGTGATAGTGGTACTTTGTGTACACGTGTATCAACGTATTTGTAAATTCTGATAATTGATGGTTTCTTAATATCAAGTTCAGGATTTACCAATTTGAACGATTCGGGGTGACTGTTGAGAATATCAGCATTTCCTTTATAAGAAATTACGAATGCTCTTTCTGTAGTTATAATGCTTTTCGCCATGTAACTAGAGTCAATAACTAAGGTCTTTCTGTACTTACTGTTACTCATGATTTCTATTATTTAAATTTATACTGTGTTTTCCGGTTATGTTTCCAAGTTCTATACATTCTTACTTGATAAAAATATAAAGTTTTGTTTGAACGTTTAGAACCCCAAGATCCATTTGGGTGTTTTAAATATGTTCCCCAACATTCATCATAATATGGGTCTAAATCATATAATGATAAGTATTTATAATACCGATTGTTGGTTGTCCATTTACTTTTTGATCTGTCAAAGTTTACACTCATTGTTTTGATATTTGAATTTATAAATTCAATACCAATAATCCCAGAATCGTTTCATAACTTTAATTATTATTTGATATACAAATATACAACAAATAAATTAGAAATCCTAATTTAATTGAAACTTTTTATTTGAGCAGTACAGGAGAATCGAACTCCCATTTTCACCGTGGCAGGGTGATGTAATTCCTTTATACCAATACTGCTTGTAATTATTCATATCGCATTTTATTTTGTACCCCTAGAAGGAATCGAGCCCTCACCAAAACGTTAGAAGCGTTTTATGCTATCCGTTACACCATAGAGGCAGGTTACCGAATTTCGTTTCGGTAAGACGTGAATCTCGGAACTCCTTGAATTCGGATATTCAATGAGCGGCTACGCCGCTAGTGCGAAGTTGTTATTTCTTCTTATCGTATTAATCTCTTTCTATCACCATCATTACTGTCTAATGCCATGCATACCCCATATTGTTTCTAATTCTGAGTGGAGTATAGCGGAGTCGAACCGCTGTCCATATAATCTGTTAATAAACGTTAAACAATTAATACTTGTGCTCCTAACTGGAATCGAACCAGCAAGACCGCGATGGTCATTTGGGTTTAAGCCAAACGTGTTTACCTATTTCACCATAGGAGCAATTTTACTATTTTTATTTCTACCACGAAACGTTTTTGTTTGTGAATGACAATTCGGACACAATATCTGTAAATTTGATAATATGTGATTAGATGAAATACCATCTATATGGTGTAATTCAAAACTCAATGATTCATCATTCCAATCTACTATACCACATGATTCACATCTTTTTTTCTTGATTCCTTCTTTAATTAATCTAGGTCGTAATTTACTTGATGTATATTGTGGGTGTTTACCCTCTAATATCTCATGTAATGGTATTTTATATCCATTATATATTTTTACTGTACCTTTACCACCTTGATTTGGTTGGTAACAATTTAATCGTTTAGCGTTTCTAATTAAAGTATTGTAATGTATTCCAAGTGATATAGATGCCATTCTCATGGTCAACTCACGTTTACATGCTTCAATAATTTCTTTATCTGTTTTTTTTATCATGTTACTATTCCTTTAATATAAATAGTAAACATTTAAAAAAACCAATCAAAAGTGTGTAACTATTCTCGTTGTATCCCTAGTGGGAATCGAACCCACAATTTCCTGATTCACAGTCAGGCAAGTCTACCTATTCCTTCACGAACACCATATTGTTTATTGTATCTGTATAATCACATATACTCGTATTATAAAGATATTAAAAAAATTCAACTTGGACTTTATTTTAGGTAGCTACATTCTCGCATCCGTCCTTACCTGAAACCATATGAGTACTATAACTTTCATATGATATTAATGATCAATCTCATTTGTTGAATTTAATTTGTAGCGGATACAGGATTCGAACCTGTGACCTATTGGTTATGAGCCAAGCGAGCTGTCCTCTGCTCCAATCCGCAATATGTAGCGATGATGGGACTCGAACCCACGACTCGAACCTTATGAGAGTTCTGCTCTGCCTCTGAGCTACATCACTATATTTTCTTGATTCAGTTTTAATACATAATCAGGTATTTTATATAGTTGTTCCAATTTACGTAGCCTTAAATTTGGGTGTGGTGGTGTTAAGAAACGTGTTGTATCACTAATCATATTGTCACCCTCATATATAGCTACATGTGAACCAATGATTTTTCTGTGCCATATTATCTTACCACTTTTTTCAATTTCCCATGGCATGTCGACCATTGTTGAATCACGTTGCCATAATAGTATATCACCTATTTCTAGTTTTCGTTTTTTTGTAAATGGAAGTAAATCAAAGTAATCATGAATATTATCATAAGTGATAGTCTCAATTAAATCACATTTACCTAACCTACGTAATACATAAGTTAAACAAGTATCTGTTTTGTGTAAAATTACTCCTTGTAACATCATATTATTTTCTACTTAATTTTTCTTTCCATTCGTTATGATAAATACTGTTTCTGAATTCACACTTAAACCAATAATCACAGTAATCATAATCATTTACAACTGTTTTTGGATTTGGAATTTCTTTACCTTGATTCAAATGTTGTTTTGCGTTTCTACGAATCATCCTATGATATTCACGATGATCTCTACTATCTTTCCAGATAGCTTTCTTGTAACTTCTACTCATAATAATAAATATTACAATGTTATTTTTATCAAAGATACGAAAAATAATTAACATATCCAAATAAAATATTGCGGAAGATATAGGAATCGAACCTATGCACCAACTACGATGTACGGTTTAGCAAACCGCTGCATTACCACTCTGCCAATCTTCCATTATGAATACGTATTGAGAATTGAACTCAAATGTACGTTCGAACATCCGTTCCTACGGTGGTATTCATTATGTGGTGGGGAAGGTTGGAGTTGAACCAACTTTACAAAATTTCAAGTTTGTGTATTACCGAAGTATCTCTTGTCGTTACTATCAGTTAAGAAGAAAATTTAACAGAGCGTTTCATTTATTCTTCCCCATATTTTTTTATTGGGTGTTACTGGGACTCGAACCCTATTCTCCAGATTCACAGTCTGGCACTTTACCAGATAAGCTAATAACACAGTGGGCCAAGAGGGATTTGAACCCCCGACCTTCACGTTATGAGCGTGCTACTCTACCTGCTGAGTTATAGGCCCCAATGTATTCACGATTGGATTTGAACCAATGACCACGAAGATATAAGCTTCGGACTCTGACCAACTGAGTTACGTGAATATTTGGTAGGGAAGATCGGAATCGAACCGATGGTCTCCGAGATATCAGCTCGGTGCTTTGACCAACTAAGCTACAACCCTATTTATTATTTGTTTTAATATATTTCGAATATTTTCTTGCGGAAATTTTATTCTATAAACAACCCACCCATTTTTACGTAATATTAAATCTTTCTTTTTATCACTTAATATTCGTTCTGGTTTCTCGTGTTGTTTACCATCAATCTCAATTGCTATATTAGTGTCACATATAACAAAATCAATAAAGTATTTACCACATTTTTCTTCTCTATCAAATTTTATATTATTCTCTTCAAAAAATCTAATAGCTATACTTTCTGGATAAGATGGCTCAAATTGTTTTCTAATTTGCCAACCAAATGATGTATCACCTGTTTTATGTCTGAGTATTGCCCGTTCCGAAAATAAGTTAGTCATGTGGATTTTGTAATCATCCAATGTCCACCTATACTTAGCTGAACATACAACTGAGCAAAATCGTTGATTTTTTTTAGCAACTGAGATATCAAATGTAGTTCCACATTGTTCACATTGTTTAGTTATATCAGGTTGTTTTAGTGTCTTTGAAACCTTTTCACTTATTAGTTTTCTATTTTTTTTTGTTGCAAATCCTCTTGCACATTTTTTACTACAAAAATCACCACTTGAATATTTACTATATTTCACGGCTTCATTTATTTCACAATTCTTACATTTCATAATTTGAACTATTAACTTTCTCTGTATATAAATATAAGAAAATAAATTAAACATAATCTACCTACTGAGCTATATGGATATGTTAATTTTGTACTCCGTATAGGATTCGAACCTATACCAAATGTTTCGAAGACATTCATGCTGTCCATTACACCAACAGAGCGTGTTAAAAGTATACCTAGAAGGATTTGAACCCTCATCTCACAGTCCGTAGCCGTGTGTTCTATCCGCTGAGCTACAAAGCCAAAATTGTGAGATAAGTCGGAATCGAACCAACGACACCTAGATCTTCAATCTAGTGCTCTACCTACTGAGCTACTATCCCATAAACGAGTTTCGTTATTAATCATGGAATATCTGCAGTTTCCACTTTCATCATTCTGTTTGTTTTATATCTATTATACCTACTACTCGCGATACAACCAAGATATTATTCACTATCATTACTTAACTCATTTGAGTTAACGTTAAATACTCTGATATTTAGGGAACAGAATTAACCGTACCTTGATATGATATTGAATAAATTGTTATTTTTAATTTAAGATTGCCGAACACGTGGGACTCGAACCCACGATCTCTACATCCCAAATGTAGCACGATACCAACTTCGCCATATCCCGATGGCCCTCTGTTTTTGTTTTATATGGAAACATTGGACTAAAACCATACTGATTAATCATTGGTCGCAACGGTGAGATTCGAACTCACGTGTTCTACATTCCAAGTGTAGTGAGACTGCCAGACTGCTCTACGTCACGATAGTGTGATTTTTATTCTAATTGGTTTGGCGAATTTGGAATTACTCAACCTTGATATAGACAAATCACAGTAAACCTTCTATTCTATATCAAACATCGCTGCCCACACGGGATTCGAACCCGTAATGTATGAGTCAAAGTCATAAGTGTTACCTGTTACACCAATGGGCAATTTAAAAATGAGAAAAGTGAGAATAGATTTTTTCAAATCGTGTACCCTTACGTACACTAATTTCCCATGTGTATTGTTACTTTATTATTTGCGGGAAATACAGGAATCGAACCTATAAATGCTGAAATTAATCAACTATTATCGAAGTAGCTATTTTCGTTACTACATTTTTGCGGAAGACGTAGGACTCGAACCCACAATGGTTTAACCCATTACTTGTTTTCAAGACAAGCTCCTCATCCAGCCGGATGTCTTCCAATTGTAATCCGAATGGTTAGTTCGGATTACTATGTTGAAATTAATCTTTCGATTAATTTACTTTTTAATTTAGTTATTTCAAGATGTCAATGAACACAATCTCGATAATCTGAGATCCTTTAATGAGCTTTCTATCGGGGTCGAACCGATGACATTTACTTTACAAGAGTAACGCTCTACCAAACTGAGCTAAGAAAGCAATTTATTTTAAGAACTTTTGAGGCAATAAAAAAACCTCGAATTTTTTACAATCCGAGGTCTAAATTTATATTATATGATATCAAATATTTAACATCATTCTAATCCCCTCGGATATTTATTTTTTTGTGTATGATTATAATCAATCCCACTTGCACAATCGCGTTCCACGAGTGTATCAGTCGACCATATGGCCTCGGGTGATAATATCATCTGTATGTTTCTAAAATTAATCATTTTTGTTGTTGTTGTACTTTATATATATATATGATTTTTATTTTTCCGTAACGTTTTTGTAGTATTTTTTCACTTTACTATGTAAAGATACGAAATATATTTTACAATTCCAAGTCTTTTCTTATTTTTTTTTAAAAAAATGTTTATTTACCAAAACCCAATCGGGTGTTTTGAGTATTCCACATTTTCTAGTTACTACTTTCTTTTGTTGAAATTCATATATCAATGAATAAGGTTGTAACCATATTAATCCATTATCTGTATAGGTTGGAAACCATGCAAATGTTCTATCAATCTTTATATCTCCAATACGTGTCATACATATTGAGATTAATCTTTTTTGGTGTCTGTGTTATTTTTTACTACCTCATCAGTATTAAAAGGTATGTCATCAATATAATCCTCTTCCTCCATTATGAAGATTGAATTTGGTTGTTCAGTTGTTTTGTTACTTTTAACTTCTGTTTTAGTTGTTGTAACTGTTTCGTTTTCTATACTTGTGTATGAGGTTGTAATCCCTAACAAGAATAAAGCGATAATTCCATAGCTTATTGTTTTCATTTTTTTGTGTATTAAGTTCTATATTGTTTTTATATATATAGTACAAATATACGAAAAAAAGTTGAAATAAACAAGTAATTTCAATGTATTCGGTGAGTAATAGGTGAGTGGTGGTTTTCTATCGGTAAGTGGTTTTAATATGCGAAAGGATCGAATATTTTAGTAACATCTTTAGTTACTCCACTTGGTGTGATAACTACCGCATATCTAACAGGTTTCTTGAACTTTCCCTTTAAAATTTTACGTAACTCCTTTTCAGTATAATTACCCTTTAGTTTCTTACCATTGTTAAAAGTCACGTTCAATTGATACATAATAATGCGGTTTTAGTTGTTAATAAATATATAATATTTTATAAAACGATATAAAATAACTAGTATTAAAAAAAGAGAGCTATAAAAGCTCTCTTTCAATCCACTTTCCATTAACTTTAACTCGGTTGAGTTGTGTTAATTGAAATCTCCACTTTTTTGGGAAATCTAGTAATCGCAGTTTCATTCCCAAGACAATTTTGTGGGCTGCCTTATACCCGTTTTGATTTGCGTTGTTCACCTCTATCAATTGATAAGGTGCATGATACCCGTTTTGGTGTATCAAATCAGCTCTCCAAAGCTGATAGTTTTCACGTTTTACCATAGTCTGAATAAATCAGACCTACGATGTGTTTATTTTTTTCATATTAATATAAGTATATAAAAAATTATGTTAACTCACCTGTATCTACGAACTTTTGTAAACTTGGTAACAATTCTGCAACCATTTCTCTGGTCAAGTGCATTCTACTACTCACCATCCATGTTTTTGGCATCGGTGTGTTTATATACTTACCCATACTCTCATTCTCGAATACCGTGAGGTTTGGTTTATCAATACCCAACCAAATCATATCTTCCATTGCAGAACTTGACTTTTGTAATGAACATTGTTCACCGTAAGAATCGGTGAATTCTGATATATCAAATCCTCGTTGTGTTTTTCTTGATTCCATTATTTCTTTGAACTATAATAAGTTCCACTTGAAAATCCTCCTACACCGAATAGAAATCCAAAGGTGTACCAACCACCGTTGTTATTAATAGCCCAAACTGCTATATCATCCGAGAACCAACTTCCAATAAAAGCGAAGGGTGCTATCATTCCATGCCACAATCCACCCCAAAATCCATACTCATGAGATCCTGCTGCGTTAGCTACGTCAATACAATCTTGTACGGGTGTTACATCTGCACAACCTGTAAATACTATCACCGAGATTATCAGTAATAAAACTAAATTACTTTTTTTCATATTATTTATTTATATTATCCCCTTGGGGTTTTACCTATGAGTCCAAACATTTTACCACGTAGTTTACGTGCCATTTCTGGATTGTTTTTCTCATATTTTTTTATTGATTTCTCAAGTCGTTTCCTACGATTTGATTCATTTGCTACTGCCATATTTTATTTTTGTTTATGAACTGAATTCGATTTGTTTAATATCTTTTTTGAAAAGTCGAGCCGATTGTGATTTGAAATCTTTAAATGAATACATTGTATTCTTAACTTCAAGAACTTTAACTAACTCATTCTTTACCGATAATAGTAATTGTGAACCCGTTGGTTCAAACTCAATTGTTAAATTTTCAAATTTCGCTTTCATATCTTTTAAGTTTTAAGTTTTAGGACGGGTATTATTACCCCTCTTTACATAGTAAAGATACGACAAATATTTGAGACTTCCTAATAAAAATCAATGATTTTCAAAAATAATTTTTAACAAATCTGATACGTGTTGACTACTATAACCATCGTCCGTTGGTTCATCTTCAATAATTGAATACTTTGGATTCTTAAATCTGAAATTTAATTCATTTATAAATATTCGTTGGTTCTTTGTTCTATCAAGTTGACGTTGTGTTGCCAATATCATTATAATATGTTCGTTTGTCATGTCTCTTAATACCACACGTTTAAGTGGTTGATCACCATTCTTACCATACGTACCCCATGTGAATGTATCACGGGTTTGTCTGCTATCATGCATGATACCATTTGATGATGTTTCAAGATAAATTTGTCGGCCGTTGGTATCATATTGGTGAACTTCCCAATAACCAGCAGAGGTTTCATAACGAGTTAATCTACCATGTATATCATATTCTTTTTTATACCAATGCCCATTAGATTTTTCTCGATAAATTAAAGCTTTGTTTGCATTATGAATTTCAAACGGAAATTCTGTTACTTTTAATTGTTGTGCAATTGTTTCTTTCATTATATTTATTTTTAAAATTTAATTTTTAATCCCATATCTTTCATTATATGTAACACCTCTGCATTACCTCTAGCATCATCAACTGGATGATGTGTGTGTTTTGTTTTTCTTAAATGTTTCCAACTTGAAAATGCATCACGTTTCATACCACACCATAAATCACCAATCCTACGTGCTGAAAATCCAAATGGATTCTTACCACAATATCGGTGGAAATAATAGTTTATCCAAGCGAAATCAAACGCTGGATTATCGGTTATTAAAATAGGTCTACCACTACTAACGGTTTCAATCCACAATAAGAAATCCTGCATTGTTAGTGCTGGATCCATAAATGTTTCATGTTGTTCTCTACTGAACCCACTTATTGCCAGTGCATCTGGATTCCATGTATCTGTTATCGGTGCGGTTTGTCCATAGAACGTTTGTTCCATATCCTTAACTAATACTGCTCCGAAACATACCATACTACTATCCCACGGGGTCTGTCCATCTGTTTCTACATCTACTACTATTAAACTCATTTATTTTTCCTCCGTTCCACTACGTATTTCATATAGTTGTCAAAACTATCTTCATTACCTTTTTCATAGTTACGTCCTTTATAACGTCCGTTTTCAGTTGCTAATTGGTCTTTTGAATTGACCGTGAATTTTAAGGCTATTGTTGCAATTGCGAATAACAATAACATAATTCCAATAAATGTAAACATAAATTTGTTGTTTAATTAATAATAATAATTTGTACAATATT
>Ga0209249_1003339_pt1 | contig 11630 bp, 7 predicted proteins | sample SaaInlV_200m_DNA_4_FD_184653 | JGI IMG/M metagenome (GOLD analysis project Ga0209249, IMG submission 184653) | Marine microbial communities from expanding oxygen minimum zones in the Saanich Inlet - SI037_S3LV_200m_DNA (SPAdes) (version 2) | ecosystem: Environmental > Aquatic > Marine >...
GAGAAAGCGACCATGCGTTTCGGCTTGCTCGCGACCCCGGTGAAGCCGCAGAATCCCCGGTATCCGCTCAACTTCTTTGCCCAAAGCAGCGCTCTCTACAAACAGCCGCCCACTGTGCCTCTGTACTCAACCGTGTGGTGGACCTTTCACAAGTGGTTCCTCGATTTGCCGGAGTACAGCAAGAGCCTCGGCAAGTGGGGTACACCCGCGGACTGGGCCCCCAGCAAGACCGATACGGTCACCAGATGGACTCCCTATCTCGATCCATGCACCCTGACCCCTGAATATCCGGAAGCACGGCACTATCTGCGCGAATGGGAGATCCTTCCGGCCCAACATCGACAGGGATTCAAGCGGAAGTTGCCGGATGGCGGCGAAGAGCCATTTGCTGAACTCTGGCTGAGCCCGGCTTCCGAGAGTTTCCGCAAGTATTACGCCTGGCGAGTTGCCGATCTGATCCGGCGGACCGGCATACGGGGCCTCTATTTCGACTTTGGCTGCGCCATGCGCGACTCAAACAAGTACCACGGTGCAAATGGTGGCTACTACATCCTCGGTCTGCGCGACTTCTATCGCCGCATGGTCAACGAGTTTGTCAAAGCAGGGATCGACGATCCGGTTATCGTGGTGCACAACTCGATGTCTGTTCAGATCCCGACATTGACTTTTGCGACGCATCTTTTTAACGGTGAGCATCATCGCACAAAGAGCGGTACAACTCTGCATCACGGCAAAGACTACCTGGACACGTTGCCGCTCCACTATTTCGGGATCGAGCACAGTGGTCTGCCTTGGGGCCTGCATGGGAACATGCTGCCCGAGTTCCCGGAGGCGAAGCAGCTGGTCGAGGGGCTTGGTGTGACCGATGAGACGGTGACCGAGTACCTCTGGAATCGCACCGGCTCGGTCATAATGCCGATTCTTCTCCATGGTTGTCTGCCGGGTGGTGTGCGCGTGAGTCACCCCTACTACAAGCGGGTCCTGGCCATACTGACCCAGTTCGACATCCCAAGCGCGGTCTTTCATCCCTACTGGCGCAATGTGGATGCAGTGACGGCGGACAACCTGAGCGTGAAGGTGAGTCTCTATGCCCGACCTGATGCCCCGAAGCTCCTCCTGGTGGTGGGAAATCTCGCCGATGAAGGGCGCGAGATCACGATCAAGCTGAGTATGGATCGCTTCTACAACGGCTGGTCTACGTCACCGTTGGTGGGGATGAAGCGCGTTGCCAAGAAAGGCGAGATCATGCACGCCGTCGAACGCATGGGCACCAAGAATGCCCGGCTGCTTGAAGTCGGCCCACATCACGTGAAGCTGTGGGTCCGGGGCCATGATATGGCTTTGGTCGAGGTCGATGGCCATGAGAAGGTGAGGTAAGACAGAGGAGGGCATTGGGATGCCCCGGGACTCGGCAGCATTTTGAGGTGGGAGGGGCTGCCACGCCCCGATTCCTGTCTCCAGACGAGAAACGAAGCAATCGGTGGATGGCACCGCCTCCCACGTTGACGCAGCCGCCTCGCAGGAGCGAGGTGCCTAAGAGTCGTTTCGGGGCATTCGAGGGCATTGGAGTGCCCCGGAACTCAGCAGCATTTTAGGGTGGGAGGGGCTGCCACGCCCCGATTCTTGTCTCCATACCAGAAACGAAGCAATCGGCGGGTGGCACCGCCTCCCACGTTGACAGAAGATGCCGAGCTGGAGCTCGGCGATCTCAAGGGACGATCCTCCTTCGCGGGGGCATGCACGGCGTCCGAGAGAGCAGCTACCTACAGCGTCACGGGCCGCCTCGGCCTGTACAGAGCAGGGAATTCGGTGGTGCACCGGATCAGGTGCCTCTGCCGTCCAGCAGTTCCCGCGCCTTGCCGGCCACGGCATCGATGGAAGCGGGTTTCTGCAGGAAGGGAGCTCCCTCATCCAGAAGGCCATGGGCCACAACCGCATCGGGCGCGTATCCCGACATGTAGAGGCACGTGAGCCCGGGGTATTGCGCTTTCAGTCGCTCGGCCAGCTTCGGCCCGCTCAGGTCGGGCAAGACCACATCGGTGACCAACAAGTCAATCCTCCCCGCATTCTCGGCAACCAACGCCAGAGCTGCCTCCGAGGAATCAGCGGCGAGAACGGTGTAGCCGAGGTCTTCGAGTGAGAATTGCAGCGTTATGCGGATGGACCGCTCATCTTCGACGAGGAGCAATACCTCATTTCCTCCGACGCGTTGTTGCGTTTCCGGCACGTCTTCTTTCGGTTTGGGGAGCGCCGACTCCAATCGTGGGATATGGACCTCGATCGTCGAGCCTTCGCCCGGCTCGCTTCGAGCCCGCACGGAGCCCTTATTCTGCTCCACAATTCCGTATACTGTGGCCAATCCCAGCCCGATGCCTTCGCCCGTTGACTTTGTGGTGAAAAACGGCTCAAAAATGTGCTGGAGTGTGCTCGAAGACATGCCATTTCCATCATCAGTCACCGCCAGCAGTACGTACGCGCCCGGGCTGTCCCCCGCATCCTCGGAACAGTCTGATTCACATAGCGTTACGTTTGCAGTCCTGATCTCGATGCTTCCTGTTCCCTCGATGGCGTCTCGGGCATTCACCACGAGATTGGCCAGGATCTGGTCAATTTGTCCGGGGTCCATTCTCACCATGCATGGCTTGGGTGCCGGGACCCAGGAGAAGTGGATGTTCTCCCGGATCAAGCGTTGCAGCATGTTGACCATTCCTGAGACGGCGTCGTTCAGGTTGAGCACTTCCGGGACGATGTTCTGCCTGCGTGCAAATCCTAGGAGCTGTCGAACGATTTCAGCCGAGCGCTTGGCGTCGTGGCTGACCTCGTCGAGCCAGCCACGCACAGGATGATCCGGTCCGAGTTGGGCCTGACACAGCTCGACATAGTTCATGATGCCCATGAGGAGGTTGTTGAAGTCATGTGCCACGCCACCGGCCAGACGTCCCACCGCCTCCATTTTCTGCCGTTGACGCAACTGCTCTTCCCTCTCCAGATCCCGAGTAATATCGCGTTTCACAGCTACGTAGTTGATCGTTTCGCCTGTCCCATCTCGTACCGGGGAGATGACGGCTTCCTCGGTGTAGAGTGTGCCGTCCTTTCTCTTGTTGACGAAGCGTCCCGTCCAGATGTCTCCTGCCTTCAACGTATTCCACAGTTCTTGGTAGAAGGCGTCTTCATGCTCCCCGCTCTTGAGGATGGCCGGGGTTTGCCCGACGGCTTCCGAACGGCTGTAGCCTGTGATGCTCTCGAACGCGGGATTGATGTAACTGATTGTCCCCACCTCGTCCGTGATCATAACGACCTCGGCGGCTTGTTCTATGGCCAGCGTCAGTCGCGCACGCTCCTCTTCGGCTCTCTTCCTGTCTGTTATGTCGATAAATGTGCGCAGGATTTGGCACACAGTGCCGTCATGATCACGTCCAAAGGGGATATCCCACGCAAGGCACCAGATCCATTCCCCATCCTCTCGGCATAACCGGAACTCGATGGGTAGGGCCGAAGCATCTTCGGCCAACTCGCAGACCTGCCCAGCGTGCTCAGCGAGGCGGGATAGATCGTCCGGATGGTACGAAGCTCCGTCTGCATCGGGGGCCGCCGCCGCGTTGAGATCCATGAGCGCGCGTCCGGTGAGTTCGGTGTAGCGCCGGTTGACAAACACATACGTGCTGGTCGTGAGATCGAAGATGGACAGCGCGTTGAATGAGAGGTCGAAAATGCGTCTCATGAACTGGTCGCGCTCGGCCAGCGCTTCCTCGGCTCGCCGCCGAACGATCGTCTCCCAGGCGAGATCAGCCAGTTGAGCGACTGTCTTTACGTCGGTGTCATGGTAATCCGTCTTCTTGTTTCCCACGCCAAGGACGGCCACGATTCTGCCAGCCCGGAGAATGGGCACCAACAGCTCCCGGACGATGGGGACATGTCCTTCAGGCAGCCCTCGCTTGTGTGCGAGGGCGGCGTAGTCGTTGTGGATTACTGGTTTGCGTTCGTGGATACAGTCCACCCAGACGCCTGCCTGATGAACGGCGCAGTGCCGTGGCCTATCCTCGACTTCGCACATGGTTTCAACGGTGTTGGTCGACCACATTTGGAGCAGGACTGTCTCCTCGTCGGGCTCGAGGAAGTGGAAGAAGCCAATTTCACTCATCGTGATGTCTTCGACTTCATCCAGGAACCTCTGAAGCAACTGTCTGACGGTGTGCCCTCCGGCGTAGTCGAGAAGGCGCAGGAGCGCGGCCGTGGCTCGTTCCTGGCGGTCCCTTTCCGTGATGTCCGTGGACACCCCGATCATGCCGACCGGCTCACCCCCGCTGTCCCTAACGACCCGTGTCCGGCAGTCGAGCACGACTCCGTTGCCGTTGACATCAGTGTTCACGACCTTTCCTCGCCAATGCCCCTCCGCGGTTGTCCGTTCGAGGATCTCCTTCTGTGTCGAGCCCTGTTTGGCATCCTCTCCAAGGTGTTCCACCAGCGTGCCGACGAGGTCATCAGCTCTCTTCCCCAGCAGCTCGCAGTTGGCTTGGTTCACAAATGTGATCCGCCCTTCCATGTCGGTAGCTGTCACCACATCCTGAATCTGGTCCAGCAGCGTGGCCTGGAAACGGATCTGCTCATCCTGTTGCTTGCGTGCGATGATGCTTCCCAAGGTGGAACAGAAAACGGCAACGACTTCCTGCTTCATGGGATCCAGTGGCTGGTGAGTGATTGCCGAGTCGTTGTACATAACTCCGAGAGGATGGCCCGCCGATTCAGGCCAGACCAGGGTGCTGACAGTCCATCCCTTGCCGACCACATGGCGCGTTTGCTCAACCCACTGGACATGCTCTCCCTGGTCGAGCACTTTCCACCGCTGCCCGTCACTGTTTTCCTGCGCGTGATGGACGAGCCAGGCATCAACGCTGACATGGATCTTGACGTCGTGCTCACTGATTGTCCGGCCTTCCGTGTCGGTCCCGTAGGTGCCCCTCATTTCGCCGTCTTGCAGCAGGTAGATGGAGCAACGCTCCAGTCCCAGCTTCGTCCGGACCGTCTCGACCGCTTCCCGGCAGCAGCTGTCGACATCAGGGCATGCCAACAGATTGTCGGCCATGTTCAGCGCAGTCCGCAGGTCGACAACCATGGCGTCACGGCGCTGCTCCTTCTGTACACGTTCAGTGACGTCACGGTTGATGCCAATCGAGTACGTCTTGCCGCGGATTCGGAGGGGCACAGCTGTCCATTCCCGGAAATTGGGCTTGCCGTCCGGGCGTCGCCACGACGAGACCCCGCGCTGGGCTTCGTCACGCGGAAATGCCTCTGCCACCTTCACGCCGTCCGGGAAACTGTGGTGTTTGACGCTCAGATGGTCCCAGTTCTCGGTGGCCAGGAGTTCCTCCCGGGTGAACCCGGACATCTGGACGAAGCGGTCGTTCATGAACAGGACATTGGTGCGCCGGTAGTCCGGAGCAGTGCGTTCACAGATCACAATGCCGTCGGACGTGTTCTCGAGCAGCAACCGCAGCCGCTGGTCGCTTTCACTCAGAGCCTCAATCGCTGCCGTCTGCTCCGTTAACAGGCGTTGGTTTTCATACCACAGCTCGGCGACCGGGGTGAGTTCCTTCCCCAGGACCAGTGCGGACACCAGACCGTCGCCGAATCGGTTGATTCCGTCATCCCAGATTCCCGCTTCCCCTGCGGTGAGGAATCCCGTCGAAGGGACACCTTCTGCCCAACGGCTGAGTCCGGCAACATCCGCACTCATCTGATTTCCGAGCATCTGCTCTCGTGAGGAGCTGGCAAACGCGAAAATCATTGCAGGTTCCGTGATCTTCCCGTTCGCCAACGCCCGCAGAACAGCCTGCGCTCCGGTCCCGGCGACGTTGTCGGGGTTGACGCGCATCACCGAGATACTGCTTCCCTCCTCGATCGACCGGGCGAGCCGAACTCCGTGTGACTCAGTCAGGCAACGTGGCAGGGTAATGGTGTAATCCGCCCCGGAGGCCACGACATCGACGGCCGCCTGGGTCGCCGCCCATAGGTCCTTTCCACGAAGATCGTCGACATTTGTTCCGAGTATCTCCGCAAAGACCGCGTCGGCAGGACGTCCGTCAATCTCGAGGATCTCCTGTCCCCGGGTTCGCGTCGCCGTTCTCCGAGGAAGCTCCGGCGTGTAGCTGTGGCAGACGCCGAGCCCGAACGTTAGCTGCGTTTCGAACACGGCCACGAGCAGACTGTCGCTGTGGGAGCGGCCATCGGAAAAAACAAAGCTGGTCTTCCCTGTGCCGCCATCAGAGACACAGCCGCCACAGATCGGGAGGTGGCCCTCCGACCGTGTCCGCAACTCCGAGAAGATCTCGTGTCCGGTGGACTCGGTCTGTGGCGTTTCACCGGGAGACAAAACCAGTGCAAAGGCGGATTTTCCTTGCCGTCTCAACTCGTCTCGATATGCCTGTGTTTCCTGCCCGAAGTGTTGTGTGAGTGCCGGGTTGGCCAACGCTTCATTCACCGCCGTGCGCCAGTTTTTCGAGACGTTGTGCCCAACTGCGCTGCTCACGCTAAGGTATCGTGAGGCCAGTGCGACGACCACCACGCTTCCGTGGTGCACCATCCCCGCGCAGATTTCTCCCGCCGTGGTTCCCCCCAGTATGGGAACATCACCCACGACGCTCCGAACGCCCGCGAACAGCTTTTCCATAGAGTAGCGCGCCGACGGGAAGACGAGGACCGCAGCCAGCTTTTCGCTCAGACCTTCCCCCATCGCCTGGCGGGTCGCTGTCGCGCCCGCGGTCTCGGCGTCATCTGCAGATGACACAGCGTAGCGCACCTCAATGTTCGTTCGGGGGGGGAGAGACATGTCAACAGATCTCCCGATTCCAGGTGTCTAGACCGAAGAAGACGGTGTCACGAAGCCCCTCTTCCTTACGGGAAAGGAGCAGGAGTCCGTTCAGGTAGTTGTTCTCAGGGAGGCCAAGCTCCATTGGGTGACAGGACGGGCCACAACTGAATGTACTTGCCCGGGAGGCGAGTTCCCAGCGCTGTGGACTGTGCCTGCCGACGGGCCCACGAGGCTCGGCGGTCGAGGACCGGCCTACATCACGTGAAGTTGTGGGTCCGCGGCCATGATATGGCTCTGGTCGAGGTCGACGGCCATGGGAAGGTGCGGTAGAGTCTTGCTCATTGGCGTCTGTCTTGGCCCAAATCTGTTGGAGGCGAAGGATGAAGACACACGAATTGGGTTGTATCGCTGTGATGGTTTGCGGGGCTGTGGGCCTTTTTTGCTGTGTTTCCGCCTGGGGTGCGGAGAGAGGGGCGGCGCGTGGGAAGGTTGAGGCTGCTAAGCCGCGGTACGTGAGCAAGGATCATGGTGCCTGGAAGGAGAAGGGACGGATTGTCGGGATTGCCAGGAAAGCCCCGGCTTTCGAGGTGACGATTCTCGATTCGTCAAAGCAGAAGGTCAAGACGGTGGCCGCCGAAGCACTCAAGGATGGTCGCAGGGCCTACGAGGTCTGGCTTGCGCCAGGGACCTACATCCTTTTTATCAAAGCCGAGGGCTATGAGACTGTCGACCTGCACGATCTTGAGGTGAAACGCGGGGCTGATCTGCGAATTGATCTAGAGTTTACCAAAGGCGACTGACCCGGGCTCTGGCGCACGGGATGTCGTGGTAGCGAAGCGATGCTCGTGACGTCGGTACGGCAGGCGGGGACGCCTCTCAGAAGGCAATGCTGAGCCGGAGCCCTTCTCTTCAGCAGGGCAAGCTCGGCGTTCCCAGGGAGGCGGTGGGACGGTCGCCGAACGGGGGTGCCTCCCACGCTGGGAAGGCGGAAGCTGCGTTCCTGGAGGGTCGATGTCCACAGCGACCGTGCCTCCGGTCCGGACGTAGAGACACGGCGGTCGGGGGCCGCCCGTCGAACAAGAATACAGGCGCATTTTCCGTTCGTACGCCGCACGGCCCCCGGGCGGCATCTTCTCTTGGCGTTCGGAGGGCTTGCCCTGCTGGACAGAAGGGCCGCTCGCCGCACAAGCGGCATCGAGGGATGGTGGTCGGGGGCGCCCCTCACGTTGGGGGGAGGAGGACTGCTCCCGGAAGTCGCGGCTCTGTCGGAGAGGATGTCGCCGAACGGAGGCGCCTCTCACGTTGGGGGAGCCCTATCCCAACGCGCTGATCAGCTCTTTCGAGCTCACGGTGTAGCCCAGGAACTGTTCGATATCGGCGATGGTACCGTTGGTGCAGGTAAGATCAGCGACTGTCTCGGCTGTTTCCATGCCGGTGGTGCAGTCCCGGACCAGGATGCCGTGGTAGCCGCGCCGAACCATGGCGGGGAGCCCGTAGTCGCGCATCATGACGCAGGCATTGGTGTTGAAGCCGATGAAGAAGAGATGGAGGATCCCTTCCTGTGCGCAATAACGATGCAGATCTTCGCCATCGAGGAGAACGGGTTCGCCAGCGGTCGGCATACAGGTCGTGTGGAAGTCGCGGGTCGTTGCCCGGTGCTCCTCGCGATCGCGTCGCTGCGGTTCAGCGGGGCGTGCGAACTGCGCATGGGGGCCGCTCTTGCTGCGGAAGTTGGCTGGGGGCCATTGGGGTGAGCTGGGCCAGGCGGCTGCAGCCTTCTCGGATTCCGGACGCATGCGGCGGAAGTTGGCGTGCTTCTCTGCAACGGGATTGGCCGGCATGTGGATCACCGGCATCCCCGCGGCGCGACACGCCGCGAGCAGTGGCGTTATTCGCTCGTTGGAGATGGTCTCGATTCGGTGGAGTGTTTCCTCGGAGAAGTGCCAACTCCAGCAGTCGATACAGATGAGAGCGGTTGTCTTGAGAGGGAGTTCCCACGTCAGGTATGCGTGCTCGTAATTCCGCTCTGCCAACGGAACGCCGGGATCCGTGTAGAGCCGGACGTAGCGCGGACGAATGGGGAACGTGCGCTCGGTCTGTTGTTTCGCTGCCATCGTCTGTTCCTCCATTGTTGGCTCGCCCCAACTGGTTGCGCACTGGGACGTGTGTTGCTTCATCCTGGCCGGTTACTATAGGAGAACCGGCTCCTCCAGACGAACCGGCCGGTTACGGAGAACCGGCTCCTCCAAGGCGTTCCTGAACTCCCACGAGTGTGTCCATATCCACGGGCCAGTTGAACTGCCGGAATAGGTTGGCCAAGTCGTCGTCAAGGGTGGTGCGAATGGTCATTTCGTCTCCCGTGACGGGGTGTTTGCAGGTGAGAGACACCGCGGTCAGCAGGAGGCGATGGAGTCCGAAGTGGGATCGGTAGAAGCGGTTGTGTTCGACATCGCCATGCGTCGTGTCGCCCACGACCGGATGCGAAATGTAGTTGAAGTGGCGGCGGATTTGGTGCCAACGTCCGGTTTTGGGATGGACCCGAACCAGGGAGTACCGGGCCGAGGGGTACGGTCCGACCGGGTGAGGAATCTCGGTCGTGGCGAGGCAACTGTAGTCCGTAAAGGCCTCGCGTTTGGGCCCACCGTCCTTGCCGTTCATCGGGGTGTCCATCGTTCCCGTTTCGTCTGTGTACCCTCTGACGACAGCCAGGTATGTCTTGCGAACGTCATGCTGCTGGAACTGCTCGCAGAGCACCCGGGATGTTCCCGAATCCAGGGCGAAGAGCACGATTCCTGAGGTGGAACGGTCGATGCGGTGGACTGGATTCACATGTTGGCCCAGATCGTCCCGCAACCACTGCACCAGGGCGTCTTCGCGTTGGCCTCGATATTCCCGGTGGACCATGAGTCCCGAAGGTTTGTGGACGGCCACGAAGGACTCTTCGCGGAGGAGGATACGTGGAGTGGGAGGGCGTGGCGCAGGGTTGTGGGCCGGCTCGAATCCGGCCGGTTGCGGAGAACCTGCTCCTACAGGTTCCCCGGAGGAATCGGGAGTGTGGTGTGAGGGGGCTGTGTCCATGATGTCAGAGCAACTCGATTCGGCCGCTCCGGGCGAGCTTGCTGTGCGCGAGGCGGAGTTTGCGGGGGATGTCAATGCCGTAGCGACAAGGAGCCAACTCGAACTCGAGAAGTTGTTCTGCCGATGGCGTGGTCGTCTCGTACGCATCCTGGGCTCGGGCCTTCGTGCCGAACCATCCTTTCAGACGTTCGCGAAGGGCGTATTCCGCAGCGTTGACAGGCCGGCGCGAGTCCATTTGGCGGTCGACCTTTCCCTCGAGTTCGAAGATGCGTTTCAAGGCACTCCCGTTGTTCAGAACCGTACAGTTCCGGCACTGCCGACACACGTAGGTGCCGAGCTCGGGGGCATTTCGCAGGACATCAACGATTTCTTCATCGCTGACTGGGGTCGGGGCGCAGCATGCGGCCAGGTCTTCTTCCAGCATTTCGACCGAGTTGAAACCCGAGACCAGACCGTCAGCGTCCTGGGCCATTGCATAGCGGAATGCCATGCGCGGGGAGCGGTAGAGGAAGCCGTCGGCCAGAGGCTTCATGAAGAGGACGCCGACACCTTTCTCGCGCAGCGCCGGGAGAACGGTGTTCGGGATCTCCGGGAAGTTGCAGAAGTCGAGGTAGTTGCCCCAGATCAGGGCAACGTCGATGGGGAGGCGTTCTGCGGCCTTGACGTACATCATTGGCCAGTGCGAACTGACTCCGATGTGGCGGACCAGTCCCTCGGCCTTCGCCTGTTTGAACGCGGCCAGAGCACCATCGGGTGCGGCTGTGGCCTCGAGGTGTTCATCGTTGCCGATATTGTGGAAGAACCAGACGTCCAGGTGATCCGTCTGAAGTCGTTCGAGTGATTCGTTCAGCTCCTGCCAGGCTGCGTCGCGGGTTCGTCCCTGAGCTTTCGTGGCCAGAATGATCTGGTCCCGACGCCCTGCGAGGGCGCGTCCGAGTTTGGTCTCGCTCGCCCCCCTGCCGTATCCGGTGGCGGTTTCGACGTAGTTTCCGCCCGCGGTCAGGTATCGATCCACGACCGCTTCGATGGTGTCCTGTGTCACCTCGACTTGGTGGAAGCCGCCCAGGCCGAGGAGGGATACGTCCAAGCCGGTCTTGCCAAGGGGACGTTTGGGTAGTGTGAGTGACAAGCGGTTGTTCCTTACATTGCGGTTCAGCGCTACTGGCCTGGGAATATACCACGTGTACTTGAGGGGCGGCGTGGAAATGACTTCTCAAAACGCAAAGGTATTTCCGTGCCGGCCCTAAGGAGGTAAGCTATCGGGCAGTGATGTGTGGGCTCCAGTGAGTCAGAACAGGAGTGGAGTGCGTTTTACCATGGCGAACGATCCCATTGACCGCGACGTTTTCCTTGCGCGCAGCGGAAGACCGCACAACCCGGTTATTACTCACCTGACGGAGACACACGCCCTGACGGGTACTGCGAGCTACCTGTTCAGCGCGATGGTGAAAGGGGAACGGGACCCCGACACGCTGCAGATGCTGAAAGCCACCCGTTCGCACCGTGACGACTCACCCGAGAGCCCGACGTTCGGATGCTATAAATGGTACGCTGAGGATCCCAACGTCTATGACACCAATGCGTCTTTTTTCATTTGCACCTCGTTGACGGGGCTCTGGCTGGCCTTCCGTGACGAGTTGACCGCAGAGGAGAGACGTGAGTTGGTCGGCGCGTTCGCTGACGCGCTTCCGTGGTTCCGGCGGATGTCCGAAAACCCGAGTTTCTACTACCCGAACAAGTGCAT
>Ga0209249_1003340_pt1 | contig 11630 bp, 6 predicted proteins | sample SaaInlV_200m_DNA_4_FD_184653 | JGI IMG/M metagenome (GOLD analysis project Ga0209249, IMG submission 184653) | Marine microbial communities from expanding oxygen minimum zones in the Saanich Inlet - SI037_S3LV_200m_DNA (SPAdes) (version 2) | ecosystem: Environmental > Aquatic > Marine >...
AATTTGGCGTCCCCAAGGGGATTCGAACCCCTGTCGCCGGCGTGAAAGGCCGGTGTCCTGGACCAGGCTAGACGATGGGGACTAAAAAGTCTTAATGGTGGGCCGTACTGGGCTCGAACCAGTGACTCTCTGCTTAAAAGGCAGATACTCTACCGACTGAGTTAACGGCCCTAAATACTCACTGCGTTAAAGAGTGTTTAATTATCCATTTGTGATTAATATGTCAATAAAAAAAATAAATTTATTTTCTCCAGAATTCAGGAACTATAAGTATTATTACTGTATATATCTCAAGCCTGCCAAGAAGCATGCACCAGATAAGCAGCCATTTACCAGCTACCGGTATCTGCGAGTAATTTTCAACAGGACCTACCATTCCGAAACCTGGTCCGATATTGCCTATGGAAGAGGCAACAGCTCCTAAAGAGGTCATGAAATCCACACCGATACCGGCAAGTATAATTGAGCATATGACGAAAAGAGCGATATAAAGTGCAAGAAACCCTAAAATACTTCTTATTACATCCTCTGAAACTGACTTGCCGCCAATCTTTATATGCGTTACTGCATGAGGGTGAATCAGTGAAAACAGTTCCTTGTAGCAGTATTTAAAGCTCAGCATAATACGTATGCATTTCATTCCACCGCCGGTTGACCCTGCAGATGCACCTATGAACATGCAGAAAAATATAATGATCTGGGCCATGGCTGGCCATTGTTCATAATCAGCAGTCGCATACCCTGTAGTAGTTACAATTGACACAACCTGAAACAGTCCATAGCGGAAAGCCTCTCCAAGACTACGGTATGTTGAGCCGTATAGATTAAAGCTTACAATAATTGTCAGGAAGATAACAACTCCAATAAAGAACCTGCATTCGGAGTCACGCCAGAAAGCAAGTGTTTCCCCTTTGAGCATTTGATAATGAAGAGAAAAATTTATACCTGCGAGCAGCATGAAAAAAATTATAACCGAATCAAAATATACGCTGTTGTAGTGAGCTATTGAAGTATTTCTGGTGGAAAAACCTCCTGTAGGCATTGTTGTAAAAGCATGACAGGCAGCATCAAAAAGATCCATTCCGCCGATCATAAGAAGAACGACCTCCGCTACTGAAATCAGGGCATATACCTTCCAGAGTAGTTTAGCGGTTTCACTTATCCTGGGCTTGAGTTTATCAGGAACCGGGCTTGGTACTTCAGCTTTATAGAGCTGCATTCCCCCGACACCAAGAAAAGGAAGAATGGCCACAGATAAAACAATTATTCCCATTCCTCCAATCCACTGGATAAAACTCCGCCAGAAAAGCAGCCCTTTTGGCAGACTTTCTATATCATTTAGTATTGATGACCCGGTAGTTGTAAAACCTGAAACCGATTCGAAAAATGCATTTACAAACTCAGGGAAAAAACCGCTCAAATAAAAAGGAAGTGCCCCAAAGAAACCAATGACAGTCCAGCCGATTGCTACAATTGCCATACCTTCCCGCTGACTTATGTGATCGATTCTGGATTCTCTGAATATAAAGAAGCATGATGCCCCGGCAACTGCAGTAGTACCTATAGATTTTAGCAGGGGAATGACACTCTGGTCTCTGTAGTATAGTCCAACAAGAAGCGACAAGGCCATAGCCAGGCTCAGAAACAGGAGCAGTATGCCTGTAATACTAATAATAAAACGCCAACGCATCTAAAAAAACTCCAGTTTTACGGTAAGAATCTTTTCTATATCAGAAACAGCCTTTTTGCGTGCAAAGATAATAATCCTGTCACCCGGTTGAATAACACTTTCTCCTGAAGGAATAGTAATACCCTCCCCGTGTATTATACCTATAAGAATAGCTCCCTTTGGGAACGAAATATCTTTCAGGGGCTTTCCTACTATATCAGATGTTTCAAGGGCAACCGCTTCAAGAACTTCGGCCTGTTCATCTTTAATGGAAATAGCAGAAATAACCTTGCCTTTTCGTATATGCTGCAGAATACTATTGATCGCCGATAGCCTTGTGCTAACAACCTGCTTTATACCAATGGCGGTCATAAGCGGGAAATAGCTGAATTTACTTATTTTTGTTACGGTATCTACTGCTCCCATCCTTTTTGCGAGAAGGGATACTATAATATTAGTTTCTTCATCGTTGGTAAGGGTAACAACAAAATCCATGTCCTGAATATTTTCTTCAATCAGAAGGCTCTGGTCAGAGCCATCTCCATTTAAAACTATGGTTTTGTTCAGTCTTTCGGCGATATTAATACATCTCTCAGGATCTTTTTCAATTATCTTGGTATATATTGATTTATTTTCGAGATGATTTGCAAGCCTGAATCCTATACGGCCTCCACCTACTATAAGAACCCGCTTCAAAGGCTTGGCATGCTTGTCAAAAACGGTAAGGGTATCAGTCAGTTTGTTCTCTTCACTGATAAAATAAACCAGATCACCAGTAAGAAGTTTGTCATTCCCCCTGGGAATAATAAGCTTCTCATCCCTTACAATAGCAGCAATAAGAGGTGTGTGTCTGCCGAGTATTGTCGGCAGGTCCGAAAGGCGTGCACCGGCCAGCCTAGCATTTTCATCCAGGCTTATCCCTACAAGCTTAACACGGCCGTCTGCAAACTCTCCCACTTCAACTGCTCCAGGAACACTCATAAGTCTGTCTATGGTATTGACAACCTCTATTTCAGGATTGATAACAGTATCTATATGCGGAGGATTCTCCCGGAAAGAACTGTGGTATTCATCATAATCAGCATTCCTGATACGTGCCAGTTTCTTCGTTGCCGGTGAAATAATATCTGCAACAAGACATGCTACCAGATTTGATCCGTCACTGTCAGTTACCGCAAGAAGAATCTCAGCTTCCTTGATGCCGGCTGCCTCCAGAACTACAGGGCTGCTCCCGGATCCGGTTACAACACTAACATCAATATTGTCTGATACACGACGAATCGCCTCAGGATCATTGTCTATTACAACAACATCCTTACTCTCTAAAGCAAGACGACTTGCGATATGAAAACCAACCTCTCCTGCCCCGACAATTACAATTTTCAACTTATTGCTCCTGTAAGGTTTTATAAAAAATTAGTAGAATTTACTATACTCATTCAAACGTGTCAATTATTGATGACGATGTAGAAAACCTCCATCTCCTGCTTTATAACGGTTGATCAGAATCTCGGCAAACTAAAGTATATTTTTTAAAGGTATTATGGTTCCTTGTGGAAACAGTCACCATAAACAATTGTTTTTCTTGAACCGTCGGAAAGCTCCAGAATAAGAGCACCGTTTTCATCAACATCTACTGCAAGACCTTCTGTCACATCATCAATAGTAACTATTTTGACATGCCGGTTAATTGTCATGGTATACTTCTTCCATTCGGAAATAATTTCATCATAAGCTATACTGTCTATCTTTTTTTCGAATTCATCCAGAAACTTCGATAATATCTCTTTTCTTGAAACCTCCCGGCCAAGAATCTTTTTCATTGAAACAGCTTCCTGCTCCTCCGGATGAGGATCATTATTTACATTGAGTCCGATACCAATATTGACGAAAGAAACAATGTCTGCTTCTACTTCCATTTCTGAGAGACTCCCGGAAAGCTTTTTCCCCTCAACCAGAATATCATTTGGCCATTTTACCATGGCATCTATTTCATAATTTTTACGTAATACTTCTGTAAGGACAAGGGATGCCGCAAAATTAACCTTATGGCTGAGAGCGGGGGATATTTCAGGCCTTATTACAATTGTAAAATAAAGTCCTCCAATTGAAGATAACCAGACCCGTTTCATACGCCCACGCCCTTTTGACTGCTGCCCGGCAATTACTACAGTAAAATGAGGACAGCCTTTCCTTCCCATATCTCTGGCAATATCCATTGTTGAGCCGATCTCATCATAATAGTGAATATTCTTTTCCCTGCCGGGAAACTCCCATGGAAAAAGGACATCAGGGGATGATTGAAACCTGTATCCGGAAGAGGTAGTAACAATTTCATATCCCAGTTCCTGAAGTTTACGGATATGCTTCCATATTGAAACCCTTGAGATCCCCAGTTCAGAACTTAGGGCCTCTCCTGAAATTACATCATTTTCAGATTTTAATCTTTTTAGTATCTGTCCTTTCATTTTCACCCCATCTCTTAGCCATCGGTTATACTTTTTACAAGTTCATCAAATGGTTAACTTTAAAGGACGTGTGGTTAACCAAATGTTTAAAAAAAATCAATTCATGTTTAATAAAAAGAAGTAAATACAATAAATTAATCTACTTTCTGCTATTTCCGTCCATTCTTTTTAAGCTTTCTGTTCACGTACAATATGCTCTCCGATTTTTTCAGCCGAACTCCCGAAAAGCTCTTTAGTTTCAACTATTTCAAGGAATTCATCATCCCATGCTAAGCTGTTTTCCTGTACGATATTCTGAATATGTTCAAATTTTCCGCCTAAAGCCTTTTTCTTGACATCCAGCGGGATGTTCTCCCGGAAACCGACATTAAGCAGTAAAAGGTTGTCTATAATATTCTGGCCCGTCGAAGATGTAGAAATTACCGGTATGACAATTATACTGCGGTCGTCTTTTCTCCCTTTACCGATATAGACATTCCCCTGGGCTACAATTGTTTTTTTAGTTCCCTTAAGCCTGTTATCGTCTTCCACTCTTGAGGGAATAGGCTTTAACACTCCTTCCTTGTTTAAAACTTTTATTGTCGTGTTATCAATAGGTTCACCAAGAAGGTTCAGTCCATCTATCCGATATAGTATATTCCCTTTGATCTCTGATACTACCCCCTGGAGATTTCTAAGAACAATTACATTTTTATTTGTTAGATGTGTTACATTGAAATTATTTCCGGCAAGTATATCAAAAAGTATCCCTTCAACTTTTTCACTGATGCGACTGGTTCCCACTGTAACAGTCTTTGCCTGATGTTTAATAGCATCCACAGGTCTTGCCATAAAATTTATTGAATTTCCCAGGCACTCAAACAGGGAATTCAACATATTAAGGGCTGTACCCTTTTTCCCGAAATCAATCTCAAAGTCTGAAACCGGCAGCCTTCCTGAAAGATATTTAAGCAGAAGCGTCAAATCAGATGCTGCGTCAAAACCAATTGATGTAGGAAAACTTTTTTCCGCCCTTTTTCTCCGGAATTCATAATAAAATCCTGCAATCTTTTCTCTGAAGCTTTTCTCAAGAACCAATTCATATACATTCAGTCCGTTATCAGCATAAGTATCTATCGTATCCTGAATATCCTTACGGAAATTATCTAAAAACCGTGAGCCATCGTTTATTGATAGAGCAGCATAATATCCCCAGATATGACCGGCAAGTGTATTTAAAATCGGCGCAAGATGCTCGGGAACAACCGGAACATGAAATACATCCTCGGAATACTGCGTAAACCTCTCCTCACCTTCATTTGCAATTACAATCGGAGTCGACTTGTGCGCATGAAAAATCGCGGTATCTTTTATTATGTCCCCGACAACATTCTCCCTGGTACCTGCAGCGCACACAATTATAAGAGGTTCGGATGAAAGATCTATGTGTTTTTTATCTTCCACATAATCTGAAGAAATAGTTTTATAACAAAGCTCACTAAGCTTTATCCTGATTTCATCAGCTGCAGCTTTATTCGGTCCGCTTCCAACAACTGCCCAGTATGTCTTATTTACAGCGAGTCTTCTTGCAGAATTCTCCATACTCTTACTTCCCGACAATACTTTCCGCATGCATGCCGGAAGTGAGAGAAGATGTTTTATTTCATCAGAAATAAAATCACCATTCCGGAACTCTTTAACTCCGGTTATGTAGAGACTGAGGATTGCCCCTGCAACTATTTGTGAATAAAACGCTTTAGTCGATGCAACTGACATTTCAATATCACGGCCTGTGCTGGTATATATAACACCGTCAACTTTGTATGTAAGGTCGGAATCTCTTCTGTTTACAATGGCAAGAGTATATGCGCCCCTTTCCTTCACCATATCCACGGCACGGTTCGTATCTGTAGTAGTTCCTGACTGGCTTATGGCAACTACAAGAGTATCCTTCATACTAAGGGAGTCGTCATCTTCTTTTAAATCAAACCCGCTAAACTCAGATGCCTTACAGGCCTGTATATGAATCGATGGATCATTAAGATAGTACTTTAAAATATCCGCACAGGCCAATGCAGCAACTCCGGCTGTACCCTGTCCTATAAAAAAGACACGGTTTATCCGTTTCTCTTCAGTTTTCTCAACAAGTACCTTTTGTAATATTGTTGGAATTGTCTTTTCATCAAGATCAATTACATACCTGCTTTTATTAGTTTTGCTGATTTTCCAGCGATTACGGAGTGTTTTTTCAACTGAGACAGGTGCTTCCGAAATCTCTTTCATAAAGTAATGTGGGAAATCCTGACGATCAATATCCCTGGATGTTATATCAGTATATTTAATATCCTTCTTTTTGTATTTTATTTTTGTGCCGTCATAATACATACCCTTAATACCTTCCAGACCACCTGCAGAAGATTGATCCAGAATTACAATTTGCCCTTGTGTTTTCCCCTTTTCCCCGTCAACGACTTTTTCCCCGTCCATTTTGAGAAAATTGGAGGTTTCTTCAATAAAACCGTAAACTTCAGAAGTCGGCATGTAATGCTCATTGGAAATACCGATAAAAACTGCCTGCCCGCTTCCCTTTTGTGCAAGAAACAATTTACCCGGGGCAAGGTCTGTTTGCATGGAAATAGCATGAGAACCCTCAAAGTCATTGACTGCACGTCGAAAGGCCTCCTCAGGGTTATTACCCTCATTAATATATTTTCCAATCTGAATTGGAATAATCTTTGTGTCTGTTGTTACCTCTTCAGGAACATGACCTCCTTTCAACTCAAATTCTTTTTTCAGTTCCAGATAATTATCAATATCACCATTGAGGCAGACATGAATTATTCCTTCCTGACCGGATGAGGTTGTCCTGTTATCCACAGGATGGCAGTTCGGTTCACTTATTTCACCGACAGATGCCCATCGCGTATGAGCTGAAATTGTATAGAATTCTGCAGGATAAGAAATCAGCCCTTTAAATATTGGATCATTTTTAATTTCCCATCGCAGAAAATTAATATTATCACCAAGACTGCCGATCTCGGCAGCTATTTTATAAGTAAACGTAATGGCTGTAAGTTTATCCCCGCCATCATTTTCAGAATCCCTGATACTTATACTTTTATTTACAAGGGTCTTCTTTCCCATGCGTTCGTTAAGTAATTCCGAAAGATTTGTCCGGCCTTTATAACCGTCAATCCAAGCTTTGAATTTTTTATATTCCTCTCTTGCCAGAATAAACATTATTGAAATACCGGATGAATCGCGCCCCCTTACTTCGAGACGGTCAATACTGTTTAACACGGCATTGATTTTCTTGTAGATTGTAATAACAGATGTAGATGAATGGTTATTCCCATTTCCCACAAAGTCCATTACTTTTATAATGTTCCCTGATATTTCAGTGGCAAGACACCATCTTGTATCCTTGAGGTCTTCTATAGCCTGACTCATAATTTCAACATTGCCAGAACTCATAAATCCCATATTATCTGCCAGAGCTTTTTCTTCATTATCTATTAGTTTCTCAATACGCCCTGATATTTTCCCGAGTTCATTATAAAGTGTTTTATCTTTGTAAATACTTATGAAAGGGGTCTCGTCTTTAAGGCTTTTAACCTCCCCTGCAAGCATACTGATATGTTTTTTTCCTCCAAGATAATACTCTCCAATCGCTGCTTTTTCTTTGGATGAAAAATATCGGTTTGTTTCGGCTTTTTTTACCATATCCTCCAGGAGAGAGATATTAACCGCTCTTTTTTCATTCTTTGTGTTTTTTCCCTTTTTATTAAATGATACGACACCGGATAATCCGCAAAAGAACACGTTTTCATCATAAGGAAAGAAAACGATTGATCCTTCAGGAACACAGGCCATTCTCCTGCCGAAATACACACAAGTTGAAAGACAAGAATATAAACTGACTTTCATATATTTTAAAAAAGCGAATATTCCTTCAGTCAATTTTATCTCCATTTTACAATGATAATGATATCAGATTTAAAAGTCTTTTCGTTTCAATAATGAGAACTATATAAAAAAAGATAAGCTACATTTTCATGTATAATTCCTTTGTTCGTTCTCTTGTCATAATATTTTTCCAGTCAGGTCCCAGGCAGTTTTCCCAAAGAGGATCAAGGCCGAGAGCAACTGTTATCATTTTCTCCATTTTTTCATCATCCATTCCTGAAGTAAGGTTGCGCGGTAATTCAATATTATGTCTTTCCGCCATAATACGAAACTCATTAACACCTTCAGGATAAAAATCATCCAGATAATCAAATGCAATACAACAGCCAATCCCATGATGCAGACCAAGCACAAATGAAAGACCGTATGAAAGAGCATGACAGGCTCCGACCTGGGAATAGGCGATACTCATACCTCCAAAAAATGATGCCATCATCAACTTGTCGTCTGCTTCGAGATCAGCTTCAGAATCATCACCCAAAAACACTTCCCGGCAAAGGTCAAGTGCTTTATCACCATAAGCCCTGCTGAAGGCGTTCAGATACGTGCCCTGTAAAGATTCCACACAATGAATATAACAGTCCATCCCTGTATAAAACCTCTGATCAGCAGGCGCACCTGCTACCAATTCAGGATCCAATACTATCTGGTCAAAAACAGTAAAATCAGAATTTATACCAAGCTTCTTTTCAGGACCTGTAAGTATTGCAGTACGGGATGCCTCGGCGCCTGTCCCTGAAAGGGTAGGAATTCCCACATGATAAACGGCAGGGTTTTTTATAAGATCCCATCCCTGATATTCAGTGGAAGAACCGGGATTAGCCAGCATCAAAGATACTGCCTTACCGATATCCAGAGAACTTCCACCACCGATTCCTATTACACCACAGGGATTTATAGATGAATAGTCTCTTGCCTTTTGGGTCAGCTCATCAATATAAACTGTCTTCGGCTCATCATCCACATTAATCCAGAGAACAAGATCCTTTTCTTTTACCGGGATTCTTTTTTCCAGGTCACTTCCTTTAAACACATCATCCACAAGAAAAAGTATATATGAACCTTCAGCCACCCTCTGTTGTGAAATTATATCATCAAGCTGATTAAAAGATCCCCTGCCGAATATAATATTTGGTACCACTTTAAAATTTCTATACATAGTCATTCCCATTTTAATTTTAAAAAAACAGAATATTATAACTTATATTAAAGTTTTTATTTAGTGTCCATCCATAAACAGGATAATTTGGCAACTATTTAAATACCCCTTCAATTTTTTTTATACGATCATTTAAATCATCTTCTGTCCAGGATAGTTTTATCTGCATTGATATCATTCTTTTCATTAAACTGTCAGACTTTGGCATCTCAACCCTTTTGTAGTCAGGACAGTTTTCAAGAAGCTGAACAGGAAGAGGTGCTGCCGAATCAAGATTTTTAAGATGATCCCATTGTCGAATATAATGCCAGTTATTAGCATACCAGTAAAAACATCCATCAACACCCGCTTGTGCAAGACCCTCAACAGCCTCACACGCCTGAGCTTCATCCGGAAGAAAAAAAGAAATAAATGTTGCAGAATCACCATTTTCATCAGGCAGGCTTCTGAAAGAAATATTCGAAAACCCTGACATGGCATCTTTGACTGCTTTTTTGTTTGCTTTCTGTTTTTCAAGAATTGAATCAAGTTTTTTTAGCTGTGCAACACCAACTGCGGCGTTTAGTTCGCTTATACGATAATTAGCACCAAGTATGGGATGGCCTTCAAGCCCCCTGTCACTGCCCACATGATCATGTCCATGATCAGAATAGGCATCTGCGTTCACATAAAGTTCTTTTGAGTCTGTAACAACAGCTCCTCCTTCACCACAGGTAATGGTTTTTACATAATCAAATGAGAAGCACCCCATATTACCAAAGGTTCCCAGAAATTTACCTTCATAGGATCCACCTATCGCCTGACAGGCATCCTCGATAAGAACAAGACCTTTCCTGTCACAGATATCTTTTATTTCATCAATACGGGCCATTGCGCCACACATATGGACAGGCAACACAGCTTTTGTATTAGGCGTAATAACCTTTCTGATTTCATTCGGATCAAGGCATAAGGTATCATCTATTTCTGCAAATACCGGTATCGCACCGGCATTTAGTACTGACTCTATTGTTGCAAGAAAGGTAAAGGGAGGAACAATGACCTCATCCCCGGCACCAACACCACATGAAGCCAGTGCAATTGAAAGAGCTGAAGTACCGCTGGAACAAAGGTGACAGTGTTGTACATCAAGCTTTTTTGATAGCATTTCCTCAAAAGTTTTTGCCTTCCAGTGCCCGTTGCGAGCCTGATCAAAGCCGTAACGAAACAGGACACCTGTTTCCAGGACATCCTGAACTTCCTTCCTTTCATCATCACCAAATAATTCAAATCCAGGCATATCATTTCTCCTTACCGGTTTAAATCTTTCTCAAGTATAATGGTGCTGCTCCAGCTATAGCTGGACCAATTAGCCATCGATTATGCTTTTTATGACTTCTTCAAGTTTAAACTGAAATCGCTCATGGAAGAGGCCTTACGCTGTATGAAATATATGTAATTGCTGCTTTGAGACCTTTGCATAACACCCCTTTTTGCTCAATTTCTGCGTCAAGCTCAAATTTTAATCCTCGAAATACTCAATGTATTACTGTGGTTAAAATTTTCGCTTTCCTTGAACTTGAACAAAAATGGACATTCTGCAAAGGTCTCGTTTTATATCAACAAAGAGAACCAATAGAACCGGTTAAACTAAAAAGGACCGGCTTTCAGAACAGAATATTATATTTTTCTTTATTACTATTTTCTGGTTATAATCTCAGACAGATCAATTTCTGCTTCTACACCATCTTCAAGCTTGACACTTATTTTGTTGGAAATAAGATTATGACGAACAACTTTCCCTTTTCCTCTTTCAGTATCAACCTTCTTACCAACTTTTGGAGCCTTATCCTTGAGATGCTGATAGGTCTTATTTTCAAAAGTCAGACAGCACATAAGCCTTCCGCACTGACCTGAGATTTTTGTCGGATTAAGTGACAGCCCCTGATTCTTTGCCATGCGTATTGAAACAGGTTCAAATTTTCCCATAAAAGCCGAACAGCAGATTTCACGTCCACACCGTCCCATACCGCCGCACATTTTTGCCTGATTGCGAATCCCAACCTGACGCATCTCAATCTTGACCCGGTATTTATTGACAAGCATTTTCACAAGCTGTCGAAAATCAACACGGCCTTCAGCGGTAAAGAAAAAAGTCAACTTGCTGGCATCAAAGATACTTTCAACAAAAAAAAGATTCATTTCAAGTTTAAGCTCTTTTATACATTCAAGACAATAATCATGTGCTTTCTTCTCAAGTTCAGTATTTTTTTCCCTCTGCAGAAGATCGTCCTGATTTGCAAGTCTGTATACCTTTTTCAGCGCTTTTTTTAAATTAACTTTCTCCACAGGTACCTGTGGAGTTACCACAAACCCGAAGCTGAGTCCCTGATCTGTTTCAACGATCACA
>Ga0209249_1003348_pt1 | contig 11614 bp, 9 predicted proteins | sample SaaInlV_200m_DNA_4_FD_184653 | JGI IMG/M metagenome (GOLD analysis project Ga0209249, IMG submission 184653) | Marine microbial communities from expanding oxygen minimum zones in the Saanich Inlet - SI037_S3LV_200m_DNA (SPAdes) (version 2) | ecosystem: Environmental > Aquatic > Marine >...
CCGGTCCATTTGTTCTGAGCCAACTCTGATTCCCGTCAGTGCGCATTTGCCGGGCCGGGCACATTTTCTCAAGACTGCCCAAGAAGGCAGTCAGCATCGGCCCTTGCGTCGGAGTCCCTGGTACATTCCCTTGCGCCCGTACCTACATATCGCCGCGTTGTTGGGCTGTCAAACTCCCTGTTCAGCGTCGGGCCGTTGACGGGTTTGCCGGGAATTCCGTGCTTCTGCGTCTGACGGAGAAGTTCCGGAGATCGGCTGAGACGCGGCCGGAACGCGGTCGGCGGCACAGGACGTGGGCGACAAGGCGGCCCCAGGGGATCTCAGGGGCTGGCGAACTCCGCAAGCAGGGCTTCCAGACGGTCGAGGAAGGGGGGAGCCTGATCAGGGCTGCGGAAGATCCTGTTTAGTCTGTTGCGGTCCCGCTTGATACGGATGACCTGCGGGTCGTCCGGGACGCCGTTGAGTTCGTCCAGGGCGGCTGAGAGGGACAGCTCTCCGGCGCGAAGGCGTTCGAAGAGCTCCGGCGAAGCGTCCTTGATGCGTTTGGCAAGGCCCACGTAGTTGTCTCCCACTCCCATCATGTCCGCCGCGATGACCCGGGCTCTGGGCACTCCCGCTGCGCTGCTTCCAGTGTGTAGCGAATTCGCCACACACTCATTTCCAGCCTTGGCGGCGAGGGTTCGACGCAGTTTCTCGATGCGTTTTCGGTTCTGAATGGGCTCCAGCATGTCGTTCTCGGGATATGGAGATGGAACCTCTTCCTCCAGGGCCATTGCATCTGCCATAGCCTGTTCCCGCATCATCATTTCCTGCTCGGACACACTCCCCGCGAACTCCGCAACTGCAGCCGGCTCCGGACCACTCCGGGCCTCTGCGTCCGCCATGGCCTGCTCCATGGACATCATCTCTTCGGGTGACAGCGCCTTACACCACGACAGGGAATGGCATCACAGCCACCGTCTACGTGGTCGCCCGTCGCGCGAGCGGAGGCCACCGGGGGCCCGAAGGTCAGTTGGGGCTTCCCCAGCTGGCGTTCGCGCCCCCAACACGCGGGGGTCTGGGGGAGAGCTTCTTCCCCAGCGGGGCGTGGGGCTGGCCCCACATCCATCCATCCATCCATCCGTCCGCGCTCCAACGTGTCCGCCTCCTGAGAGTTGACGCTTACGGTTGCAGCGGGTACACGCCGTCGAGAAATGTTGCGTCTGCGGGGGGAAGTCCGAAGTCCGGGATTTTCAGGAGCTCGCCGTCGCGTTTGGCGGATTCGTGTGCCATGATGCCGGGGGCGTTGTAACGGGCCGCCAGCCAGACGTGGTTCGGGGGCAGTTTCTGCTCCGTGACACAGCGAATGAAATCGTTGGTCAGAAAGAGGTGTGTGCCTTCGTGTCCATTAGGCAGTCCGGCGAACTCCAACGGGAGATTTTCGTAGGTCTGGGCCGGTGAGATGCCTTGGAACGTCTCTCCCAGGTATTCGTCAGGGAGGCCTCGGCGGTTCTCTTCGGTGATCGTGACTCCGCTGAACACGCACAGATCGTTGTAGTCCTTCTTCCTGAGCTTGACCGAGTCATGTGCCTCCCTGTAGGGGATCGTGCCGTCAGCACCATAGCCTTTCGGGAAGTCCAGCCAGGTGAAGACATTCGAGAGGATTCCCTCCTCGCGGGGTTGCTCCTGATAGCAGCCCTTGGTTCCGGTGATGGTCATTCGGTCCATCATGCTGTGGGCTGTTCTGCGGAATTCGCAGACTCGTGCACAGCCCCCATCGGAGGTCTTGAACATGGCCGTCTCATTGCTGAACACGTTTTGCCACTCGCTCAGAGCGGGATCGAAGATGCCATCGGGATCGTCATCGACGTAGCCGAAGCAGGTGACCTCGGTCATCCGCCGGAAGGTCACGCTCAGGATGAAGGCGGTCGAGTGGGTCGGGTAGAGCATGGGGGGGTAGCTTGCGAAGCGTTCCCAGTCGGGACTGTTGGCGCGATAATAGGCGCGGTAAAAGTGGGCCATGTCGTGGTGGTATTGCCCCTCGCCGTAAACGAACTTCCCGAACTCTCCCGCGGCGAACTTCTCGCGACAGAAGGTGGTCTGGGCCCGGTAGTAGCTGGTTTCCGCGAGCATGTAGGTCAAACCAGTCTCTTCCACAGTCTTGACCAGTTCTTCGAGTTCTTCCATCGTCGCAGCGGAAGGCACGGCACTGTAAACATGCTTGCCGGCTTTGAGGGCCTGAACGGCTTGCGGGCCGTGTTTCCAGCGTTGGGTGAACAGGGCGATGCAGTCGCAGTCGCTCTTACATAGCTCATCCAGCGAAGGGAACGTCTTTTCAACTCCGAACATCGCGGCCTGTTCGGCCAACGGCTCAGCAAGGAGGTCCGAGAGATAGACCTCGTCTACACCGGGGTGTGCCTGAAACAGGGGAATGAACGATTTGCTGAAACCGCCTGCCGCTCCGCAGATACCAACCTTGAGTCCCATTTTACTTCCTCCTCAGTCGATCAGTGGGTTTGGGGCCTTGGCGTCCTTGTCGGTCCCGTAATTGTCGCGCTTGTTGTAAGTAATGTAGGCATCGGCGTCTTCGATCCTGCCGGTCTCGATGTAGTTCTCCCGGACATCATCCGTAGGGGGGCGGGGCTGCGAGTGATCCAGCTTCCATGGGCGTTCCGTGCGGAAGGGGCTGCTGAATTTGTTCTGGAGGACGCCCTTTTTCTCGAGGTGGTCCATGCATGCCCGGATGCAGCCGGAGGCTCCGCCGATCGCTCGACCGTAGCCGTAACGGCGGGGGTATTCCTTGAGAAAGGGGTTCAGCTCGTTGTCATGACCGCCCTGGATCCCTGCCTCGCAGGCCAACGGATTGAGTTTGGCCCATTCCAGTTCGTGGCCTGCCACCGTGACCTTGACGGTTTCGGTTGTGCTGATGGCTCCTGTCGGGCAGTGCTTGGCACAGAGCATGCAGCGGTCGCAGATCTTTCCCTCGAAAATGGGATCTGGTTCGAGCTCGGCGTCCGTGAGGCAGAGAGCGAAGCGCTGCCTGGGACCGAACTGCGGCGTCAGAAAGACCTTGCTGTAGCCTATCTCCCCCAGCCCGGCCAGGAAGGCAGCCAGACGGAAGTGGACGAGAACATCGGGGTGCGGTTTCTCGTCCCCCACGGGTACACTCCACCCGTCGCGGAAATTGCCTGTCACCGGGTTGATGGCTTCGCCGCCGTTGGCGTTGAGCATGGCAACGGTCTCGTGCCCCTCGTCTTCCAGGAAATTGGTCAGATTCCAGAGGGTCATGGGGGCATAGATTTGGTTGAGGGCAGCGTACCCCATGGACGGGTAGGTTGTGTAAAGCGTGCCTTCCTCGACGCCCCGTAGGGATCCGCGGGCAATGCGGAAGCCCATGACGATCATGGATTTGGCGTTGGGCGCGATGTAACGCGGGTCCATTTGCTTGGGCGCGCCCTCCCAGCGGGTCATTGGAGCAATGCCCACCAGATCTGCTCCTTGAGCCCGAGCAAAGCGTTTGACGTCGTCTGCAGTGATCATCTACCTACTCCGGTCTATCGACACCACGTTCGAATGCAATCTCAAGATGGCGGCCGAGCTCGTCCGCACAGTTGCGCAGGAGCGCTACGCGCCTGCTGACATCGACTCGGCCTTCGGCGACAAAGAACGATGGGAAGGACTGGGAGAGAGCCGCGAGGAGTTCCCCATTAGTGCGGCGGACAGCGACACCGACGGCATGAATCCCCTCGGCCGCCTCATCAATGCACTCTGCAAAGCCGCGCTCACGCGTCCGGGCTATGTCGCCACTGAGTGCGCTCTGAGAGGTCCTCGTCGCACCAGTCAGTTTCGCCAACGACTCCCCACCGGTTGTTTCCTCAAGCCAGGCCTGTCCTCGCTCAGCGAGAATGACCTTTCCCGCGGCTGAGCAATGGAACTGCTTCTGCCACTTCTGGGGCTCCGACACCCGGATCACATTGGTGCCTTCCGTGTGCGCGACCATATATAGGCGTCCGTCACACTCGATCCCCAGAAAGGCGTTGTCGCCCGTGTCGCAGGAGAGCTGGAGCATGTGTGGCAGAGCCACACGCCGGAACTCCCGGAAAACGCTCTGCTCCTGCCCCAGGAAGAAGCACTGCGGCCCGAGGTGGTAGCGTCCTAACCCATCCTGGGTCAGGTACCCCCGGCTCAGGAGCGTTCGGGCCATGTTGTTTGCCGTGTTTGGCTTCAGAGCCAACTCGTGCGCAATCTCGCCCGAACGCATGGCGCCACGCTGCGGGAGAAGCTCCAGCAGGTCCAAAGCGTTTTCCAGGGACTGGTTCAGAGATTTTCGCGGAGCGGACATGGCCCCACCATACTACAATAATAATGGGCAACAACCAGTACAGCTGTTCAAGGAGTGTGAATAGCTGGGTCTAACGGGATTGGCCGGCGTGGGTTGCGCTTGCGATATCGGCAAGTCTGATCAGGTTAGGGGCTGGCCGCGGTTATGCGTGTGCGGACCAGTATTTGGAGTATTCATGCAGACGCCCGAGATGACGGGATGTCAGACTCAAGGAGCGACGACACATGGCAAGCGAACTCAAGGTAGGTATTCAGCTCTATTCGGTGCGTGATTTCACCGGAGATGACACATTCAAGGACATCCTCTCGCAGTTGGCGGAGTTCGGTTTCGAAGGCGTGGAGTTTGCCTGGAAGTACGGGGGAATGTCGCCTGACGAACTGGCGGCGTTCCTGCAGAGCATCGGCCTGAGTTGCTGTGGCTTGCACGTGCAGTTGGCGGAGCTTCAGGACCCCAACCACCTTGTTTATGAGTATGCGCTGGCCTGCAAGAGCCCCTTCATCACGACGAGTTTGTGTGGGCGCACCGACGAGTGGGGTGAGCTTGTCCCGCAGGTTGGTGAAGCCGCCGCGATTGCCGCAGGGAAAGGCCTTCAGTTCACCTACCACAACCACTGGCATGAGTTCGAGAAAAGTGAGGGAGTCTACCTGCAGGACATCCTGCGCGACCAGAGCGATCCTGAGGTGGTGAATTTCGAGCTTGATTTGGGCTGGATCAAGAAGGGCGGGGAAGAGCCGATGGCCTACTGGCAGACCTATGCGGGCCGCGTGCCGCAGATTCACCTGCGCGATTTCAGCGTTGAGCAGGACTCTGTGTGTGACGTTGGGGTGGGGTTCATTGATATGAAGGCCGTCGCAGCTCAAGCTCGAGAGCTCGGAACGCAGTGGCTGATCTACGAACAGGACACCTACCCGATCTCGGCCATGGCGAGTGCCGGGGCGTGCATCGAGCGCGTCCGTGAAGCGGGAGTGCTCTGAGGGGAAGAACTGTGGCGCGGGGTCTCTGAGACCGCCAGCAAGTGATGTCGGCTCGAGACGCGCCGCTCCACTTCAGCGTTTGGTGTGGCCCCACATGTCGTCGGCATTCGTACGGATTGCGGTCGTATTGTACCAGGCGACGCTCCCTCCAACACGAAGCACGTTCGCCCCGTTGTTGTGCCGCCCGTCGAAGAATTGGTTGAAGGTCCCGATGTTGCAGATGGGGCAGCGAACCAGTGGCTGGAGATTGTGTTGCTTGTCGGTTGCGATCAGGACTTCACTGGGGCGCTTGAGGTCGGAGAGGCGAATCATGCCGCCGTTGTCGCTGTTGCTCGACGGGCGTTTCCGCCAGTTACAGTCACGACACAGGTGACGCTCGTTGACCCCGTAGCTGATCACCGTTCCGCAGCGCTTCGTCCGGATCGGGTTTCCAGCCGGGCAGGACAGGATCGCCTTGTCGGCGATATTGCGGACCATCGTGACCCCGATACGCTGGTCGTAGTTGCAGGCGCTCGCGAAGCCCCACACGGTACCCATGCAGCGCGCCGGCAACCACTCGTCGTAGTCGTCCGCGTAGAATTGGAACATGAGCCCGAGCTGCTTCATGTTTGATGCACAGGTGATCGTGTGGGCTCTGTCTTTGGCCTGGCGCAACGCGGGCAGCAGCATGGCTGCCAGAATCGCGATGATCGCGATGACGACAAGGAGCTCTATCAGTGTGAACAGACTGTGAGGACGATTCGGTCGGGAGTGACGCATTGTGTTTCCTTTACTCATTCTCAGGATCAGAGCCGTAATCTAATGATATACCATAGTTTCAGCTACCAGCGCAAGAGCAAACTGATGTCTGAGCACGAGATCTTCCTCTGCAGGCGGCGTTACATGGCAAGCTGGAGACAGACTCGCTTGACTCTTTCCAGGTACTGCATCGCCCTGTGGATCGCTGCCGTGCTGCTCATCTGCCCGTGCTTCGTTCCGCTTCAGTTCGCTCAGGAAGCGAACGGTGATGGCCACTATGCTGCGCTGCCCCTGGGGCAGAGCACGTTGACTATTGGTTCTCTCGGGGGGCTGTCGTTGTCGTGCGGAGAGCGCACGCTCATCGCGAGCACCCGCGTCGTCATTGCCACTCCGGGCTGGCGAAGCACCGTATCGCAGAGCGCCTTGGAGCTTGAGGACGGGTATCCCAAGCTTTCCGAAGGCGCGTACGTTTTTCGCGGCTCACTGGAAGACAAGACGTCCGGATGTGTGTGGACATTTGAGCAACGGGTGGAAGCGAAGGGGAAGACTGCTGCTGTCACCTGCATGGTCAGCCCATCGATTGACACGGTCGTCGCGGAGGCCGCGCTGTTTATCGACCTCCCTGTGAGTTCATGGGCAGGGCAGGACGTGTTGCTGGTCCCTTCGAACAGCGGACGTTTTCCGAAGGAGCAGGCAAAGCCGCGACACTTCATGTCGGGTGGGGCCATTGCAGCTGTCTTGGGAGCGGGCGGGGAATCGCCTTTGACCTTCGACTTCACACTCCCGGCACGGTGTACGCTTCAAGACGGGCGGGAGTACGGCGGCGAGACCTACCAGATGTACCCACGCCTCGCAACGGGTGGCAAGATTGCGGCCGGAACGCCTTGTCGGCTGGAGTTCGTGCTGAAGCCGAACGATCTGAACGCACCCAAGGTCGTGGGCGTGGAGCTCGGGGCGACTGGCTCTGCCGGGATCGGGACGATCCGGGCCTCATCGCCCACGGTTGCGCAGTACGCGAAGTTTGAGCTCGACGTGGATGTGTCGGGTACCTGGGAAAACGCATTTGACCCGGACCAGGTTGCTCTGGATGCGGTGTTCGCGTGTCCTGACGGCCGGACATTGACCGTGCCAGGTTTCTTCTATCAGGACTACACACGAACCGGGATGGGGGATCGGGAGATGTACTTGCAGCAGGGCGAGCCCGGCTGGAAGGTCCGCTTTGCCCCACCCATTCCAGGATTGTACCGCTACCGGTTGCGCCTGCGCAATCAGGGGGGGACGGTGAAGAGTCCTGAGCACACCTTCACTTGCACGCCTGACCCGGATGCCCACGGTTACCTGCGCGTGTCGCGCGGGAATTCGCACTACCTGCAGTTCGACGACGGCACGCCATTTTTCGCTCTTGGGGAGAACATTGCTACACTCCCGACATTCGGCTTGGCCAAAGGGGAGCAGTTGTATGAGACGTTTGCCGGGGTGGGTGGGAATTTCGTGCGTTGGTGGTGGAGCTACGAGATGTCGGATCTGGAGAGCCGCGTTGGCAGTCATCCCGGAGAAGGGCCCGGGCGCTACAAGCTGATGAGTGCGTGGTGTATTGATCAGCTGATGGAGAAGGCGGACGAACTGGGGATTTACCTGATGTGTTGTTTTGAGACACAGCAGTATCTGCGGCGTGATAAGCGTTGGCCAGTCTTTACCTACAACGTCGCGAATGGTGGGCCGGTGGCAACCCCGCGGGACTACTTCACCAATGCCGCGGCCGCGTCGTTCTTCAGGAAGCGGTTGCGCTACATCGTTGCGCGTTGGTCCTACTCGACGGCCGTGTTCTCCTGGCAGTTCTGGAATGAGGTGAGCGCCTGCAACCAGTTCCGTCCCGATGCGGCTGCTGTCTGGCATCGTGAGATGGGCCGATACCTTCGCAGCATTGACCCGATGCGCCATGTGATTCACACCAACCACGGTAATTTCGACGGCTACCCGATCATCGACGAACAGCCCGAGACCGAGATCATCTCCACCAACAGTTACTCCCGGCGGGACATGGGGCAGACTGCGGCATGGGGTGCGCGGTTCATGTCCGAACGCTATGCAAAGCCGTTTTTTCTTACGGAGTATGGGGTGGGCCACCACGGTGGCTGGGAGCGCGAAGATCCGGACGGGATCATCGTGGTCAATGGGCTGTGGGGAGCGGCGGTCAACGGGAGTGCGGGGACGGCTATGCCGTGGGGATGGAGCAACTGGGTCGACGCGTTGGGGTTCTACAAGTACTGGCTCCCGATTCGGGACACGGTGGCCGGGATTCCCTTCTGCAAACGGACCTGGGAGCCGGTGGCTGTTCGTTCATTCCGTTTCCGGGACACAGCACGGCTTCCGTACCACACCAACGTGCTGGTGGAGGGATGGCCACGGAACTATGCCTACCGGATTTCCCCGGAATCCTGGGATACCATTGAGCTGGACAGCGACGGCGAACTCCGCAAACCCGGAAGGCTGAAAGCTGCGTTGGGTGGCGGGAAGGCTCATCAATTCAGCGTGACCTACCCCGTGGCTGGGGAATTCGTCGTCCACGTCCCGGAGTTGGCCCAGGCTGAAGGGGCAATCCTCGAAGCATCGGTCGATGGCAAGGTCATCCTCAGAAAGGCGTTCTCGGCTGGGGAGGACCGTCCTTACGAGTTCTGGCAACACGTGTCGTTCCCGGTGTCCGCCGGTGGACATGATATCGTGATCCGGAATGCCGGACAGGTGGCGTTCTGGACGGCCTACGAGCTCGTTCGGTATCGACGCCGAGAAGGGCCTGATTTGGATGTCACGGGTATCCAGACCCACGACACCATCCTCCTCTGGGTGCGGAATCCGCAGTTCGCCTGGCTCTTCATCCGAGAGGGCCGCGAGCCGACGTTGCAGCCTGAAGGGAGCCTGACGTTGGCGGGTGTCGCCGAGGGGCAGTGGCGGGCGACGTGGCGAGAGACCACGACCAATGAGATTCTCCGGGACGAGACGGTTACCTGCAGAGATGGGGCCCTGGTCCTGAACACGCCCGCGATTGCGCGGGCGGCAGGTGTGCGGATTCAGCGCGTGCGCTGAGTTGGGTGGTGTTGGCGGGCGGGGCGGATCCCGACGCACAAGGCCCAAGGCGGCCTGGCGTGTCTCTTGTACGCCGCACGGCCTCCGGGCGGCATCTTCTCTTGGCGATCGGAGGGCCGCTCGCCGTACAAGATGAGAGTCGGTCTCGGAGATCCCGACCCACTGAGCGGATTTCGTGCTACCCCAGTCGTCCTTTCACCTCTGCGGCCAACCGTTCGGCGGCGGTGTCGATCAGCGTCTCGCCAAACGCTACCGTAGCTGCCTCAATGCCTCGTAGTTGGGTATCTGTCCTGCCCTTGAGTTGGGATGGGATTGGGCTTGGGTCAATGTCACGGACGCGGGAGAGGTCTACGTAGTCGGAGTTCAGCGCCATGTTCATGGCTGTTTCCCACTTTCCTCCGTGCGAGAGTGGTTTGGGATCGTCCCCTCCGCTTTCACGGATGATGTCTGCGGTATAGGTCGTGCTGCCGCAGGTCAGCAGCGACATTCCGGTAACGTCCCCGTTGTGTTCACCTGCCATCTGCTTCAGGAGACTTGCGGCAGGTCCATGCCCGCCGAATCCGACGCAGAGGCGGAAGCCCAACGCCGCGAAGCGTTCGAACAGCTCACCAGCCACGTTGCGACAGAGCTCCACGCTGACGAACAGGCTCGGCGGGAACAAGGGGAATTCTCCCGTGAGCATCTGTTCACGCGACAATGGCGGCGCTCCGGCCGGGGCGAAGGGCACCATGGGGAAGACGATTCCTCCAGAGATGTGTGCGGCGCGGCGGCAGATTTCGTGAGCCTTGCCCGGATCGACGCCCAGCGCGTTCTGGAGGCCGTGGTCCTCCATGGGACCAAATGCGCAGTAGACGACTGGCGCGCGCTCCTGTTCGGTGAGGAACTCTTCCGGCCTCAACTGTTCCCAGCGATGCATATCCCTCATCGTGCCTGCCTCTCGGTTGTGCGGTCGGTCCACTCGACGTATTTGCCGGCGTGGTTCTGATATGGAGTCGACTTGTCCCAGGGCCTACCATACTGTATGTCCAATGGAATCAACTGGAACAGCAGGTGATTGACAGGAGGGCGCCCATGCCGGCCACGCCATTGACTCTGGACCAGATGCGTCGCGTCGTTGAGCGTCGCGGTGGAGACATTCCGGGCGTGCCTTTGTTCTGGCACAAGTTCTACAACGCGGGGACGGCTGAGAAGTACGGTGATGATCTGCGCGATGTCAGCCAGACCGTTGTGGATGACTGCATCAGTCTCAACTATGTGGCCCCGGGAAATTTTCAGGCCCCCGAGGGAGCGCCGCCAGAGTATCGCTGGGCGATTGAGGATGACCCGGGGGACTTGGCAGCCCGGGGAATCACCAGCCGGCTCGTGGTCAGTTCGGTTGAGTTGATTGACAGTTTCATCGCGGCCATGCCGGATCCGGCTGACTCAGCGTACTTCGCGAACGCCAGATGTCTCGCGGAAGCCAACCCCAATCGCTACTGCGTGGGTTGGGATTTTTTCTGCCTCTTCGAACGTGCCTGGTTCTTGTTCGGAATGGAGAACATCCTGTGCGAGATGCTGCTCGAACCGGAGCGGATGAAACGCCTTCTGCGTGCATTCACAGATTACCACAAGACCGTGATAAGCGGGTACGCCGCCGCCGGAGCACACGGTTACTTCACCTCCGACGATCTTGGCACGCAGGAAACGCTCATTTTCTCTCGCCAGGCGTTCCGTGATCTCTACATGCCGTTTCTTGCGGAGCTCGCGGAACACTGCCATTCCCTAGGCATGCATTTCTGGCTGCACACGTGCGGCGCCGTGACCGATTTGCTTGACGATTTTGTCGAGATGGGGGTTGATGTTCTGCACCCGATCCAACCGGTGGCCATGGACCAGCAGGCCGTCGCTGATCAGTACCGGGACAAACTTACTTTCTTGGCTGGGATCGATGTGCAGTATCTGCTGCCCGGCGGGACGAGGGATGACGTGGAGGCAGGGACCAAGGCCCTGATTGACACGTTTGACCACGAAGCGGGCGGCTGCATTCTTGCCGCTTCGAACGGTATCATGCCGGAAACGCCCCTCGAGAACATTGGGGCATGGCTCACAACGGCCGAGATCTACGGCCGCCAGAAACGAATGACCTACGCTCGGTAGGCTCGCCCCCCCCAAGGGCTTTAGGAAGGTTTGCGGACGACATGACTAGGCATTTCGGCGACGATCGAGACTGGTTCGGCGAAGCACGGTTCGGGCTGTTTGTGCATTGGGGGATCTACGCGATTCCCGGCTGGCATGAGCAGACCCAGTACCGCCGAGGTCTGACTCGCGAGGAATACGAGCCATTGGCCACGCAGTTCAACCCGGTCAAGTTCTGCCCTGACGAATGGCTGGATCTCGCGGAGTCCGCAGGCATGCGCTACATCACCTTCACCACCAAGCATATCGATGGCTTTTGCATGTGGGACTCGGGGTTGACCGAGTACAAGGTGACGAATACGCCCTACGCTCGCGACACGCT
>Ga0209249_1003363_pt1 | contig 11584 bp, 8 predicted proteins | sample SaaInlV_200m_DNA_4_FD_184653 | JGI IMG/M metagenome (GOLD analysis project Ga0209249, IMG submission 184653) | Marine microbial communities from expanding oxygen minimum zones in the Saanich Inlet - SI037_S3LV_200m_DNA (SPAdes) (version 2) | ecosystem: Environmental > Aquatic > Marine >...
AAATGTTTTTGAATTAATGCACGCTTTATTTACATTAATATCACCTTCTGTAAAGCTCAACCTCTGCCTTGCTTCCGGAAACAATTTTACAAATGCGGAAAATGATTCTCCACCAAAAACCCTGCCAATTCCCCAAGGGTCCAGAAACACCTCCAACCCTACATCCCTGCTCACCTTAACAATATCAATCATGGTCTGAGAATGATAAGCAATGTCGTGTTCACTCATTGTATGAACAACAAGATTACACCCATCCTCTATCATCTTCTCCATATCTTTTTTGACATGTCTCAATGTCCTGTTGCCGAAATAACTTGCCCCTAGTTTCATAATAATTCCGCTTAAGTAATTAATAAGATTTTCAATTCAAGCACGAATAATTCAAACTTTCCAATACTACTTCTACCAAATAATTCTGTCAAGAGAATCTATATCAAAGACTTACACATTAATGAAGAATATGCTTGAATTAAATTTTAACATTTGATATAAACCGGTTAGTTAAAGGCCCTGCTATGCGCGTACAAGAAGAGAGTTTTTTAAAACCTACAAACGTCGTATCGGGAACTTTTATTTGTTGGCCATAGTATCAGGTCAGCAATGAGTACCCACCTTGAGAAAGGGTTGACGAAAGATTCTTCTCACGGCAACAGCGGAGCCTTTAACGTTTTTATATTCAACTCTTTTCACCATTTCTTATTATCGTATAGACACATACATAAGCCAGTTATCTATGCCTCAAAATCCAGTTTAACACGGGTAAACAGTTGTAATTATAATTACTTTAGAAACATATTAAAAATACTCTCTAAGATTAATTTTAAAAATTACTTGACAAATATAGTAAACACAACTAGTATGTGAAAAGTCTACCTCATATATCCATCTGTTCAGGTACTTAACATTTCTTGACACCGCTTTTACGAAATAGTAAGCTTCTGAGTTTCAATCGTACTTATTGCTATATTCTAACGGGCAGTTAACTTTGAAAACCTACATAATCTGATATCTGCATGTTGAACATAACTTATTGAAAGAATGAGTAAAAGATCACCTGAAGACTTTTGCTAGTAAAAACCTCTCAAATACTTGCTTATCTCCAAAACATGAAGAAGTAACAAAACCTGTATACAATTCCATACTAATAAATCCATAAGTGGCAAGAAATTTCTTTATTATCGACGGACATTCTCAATTATATCAGGCTTACTACGCAATCAGCGGATTAACGACACCGTCTGGCCAGCCAATAAATGCAGTATATGGTTTTACCAGAATGTTACGTAAGATCTTAAAAGAGGACAGGCCATGTTACATGGCAATAGCCTTTGATTCCAAAGGGCCAACATTCAGGCACAAGGAATATGAAAAATATAAAGAGCATAGAAAGCCTACACCCGACGATCTTATAACCCAGATACCCCTCATTTTTGATGTAATAAACGCTTACAATATACCACTTTTTGCTATTCAGGGTTTCGAAGCTGATGACATAATTGGAACCATCTCAACAAAAGTATCTAAGGAAAATATCGAATGTACGATAATAACTACTGATAAAGATATGGATCAGCTGGTTGATAAATATATAAAGATTTTCAATCCGAGAAAGAAGCAAATAAGAGACATTGATAGGATACGAAAAGAGATGGGAATTGAGCCGAAAAGCTTTATTGACGTACTTGCTCTCAGTGGCGACTCAAGCGACAATATACCCGGTGTGCCAGGTATCGGCATTAAGACGGCTTTAGATCTTATTAGAGAATGGAAGACATTAGAAAACGTATTATCAAATACTGACAAGATAAAGGGAAAGAAAAGACAGGAAAACTTAGTACAATTTGCTGAATCTGCCAGGCTATCAATGCGCCTGGCAACCATAGATATAGAAGTTCCTCTGGACTTTAGTATCGAAGAGTGTCGCTTGGCAGATTTTAATAATACTAAACTGAATGAACTATTCACCGAATATGGTTTTAACTCTTTTCTTGCTGAAAATCATGATAACAACTGAATGAAGCAGAGAGTGAAGGTAATAGGTATTACAGGTGGCATAGCAAGTGGGAAGAGTACAATAGCAGAAATGCTGGATTCGCTGGGTGCGGATCTTATTGATGCCGACAAAATATGCCATGAACTCATTAACACCAATGATATAGCACATGAAATCACTAAAAGATGGGGAAGCCACTTACAGGACAATAACGGCAAAATAAAAAGAGATGCATTAGCAGAAATTGTATTCTCAGACAAAAAAGAGGTTTCTGCATTAAATAGTATAATTCATCCAAAAGCAATTGAACAAATTAGAAGTAAAATTGCCAAACTGCATGCCAAGGCAGCAACAACAGCTATAGTTCTAGATGCGGCACTATTAGTTGAATCAAAATTGATAGATATATGTGACATCGTGCTGTTTATTGATACGGAGAAAAACGGTTGCGTGTCAAGAGTCCAAAACAGCCGCAAGTGGCCTTTAGACGAAATAGCAAAAAGAGAAAAATTTCAAGACTTAATACCACATAAAAGAGAAAAGTCAGACGTTATCATTAATAATAACAATTCTAAAGAGAACACATTAAATCAAGTTAAAGATTTTTGGTGTCAATTTATAACAAAAAAGTAATTTGGAGAATAACATGGTTTCAACAAAGACTACAAAAGCGAAAACTACTACGAAGGCTGTCAGGCCTGCCAAGAAAGCCAGTGCACCTGCCGTAGACAAAAACACAAATGAAAAATATGAAGAGATTAAAAAAGGTGATATGCATATCACGGCACTGCAGAAGATGACAATAAAATCACTTCAAGACACTGCCAGGAGGGAAAAAATACAAGAGTATTCCGGCCTGAAAAAACAAGAATTGATATTTAAAATTCTTAAGGAACGAGTAAATCAGAATGGTCTTATGTATGGTGAGGGAGTAGTTGAGGTATTGCCGGAAGGTTTCGGTTTCTTACGTTCACCAGACTATAATTACTTACCATGTCCTGACGACATATATATTTCACCATCACAAATCAGACGGTTTGGCATAAGAACTGGTAATACCGTTTCAGGGCAAATACGTCCTCCTAAAGAGAATGAAAGATATTTTGCACTCCTCAGAGTAGAAGCTATAAACTATGAAAACCCTGACATGTTAAATCAAATGTGTGTTTTTGATGACTTAACACCGCTTCATCCTGACGAACGTATTATGCTGGAAGCTAAAAAAGATGAAATAGAAATGCGAATAATGGATCTGGTTACTCCAATAGGCAAAGGGCAACGAGGTTTGATTGTCGCACCACCTCGTACTGGAAAAACGGTCCTTATTAAAGAAATAGCAAATAGCATATCAAAAAACCATCCTGAGGTTAACCTCATAATACTGCTAATAGATGAACGTCCGGAAGAGGTAACGGAGATGGACAGAGCTGTAGATGCAGAGGTAATTGGTTCCACCTTTGATGAGCCGGCAAGTCGCCATGTACAGGTTGCAGAAATGGTAATAGAAAAAGCCAAACGCATGATAGAGTACAAAAAGGATGTAGTCATACTGCTTGACTCAATCACACGTCTGGCAAGGGCATACAATACCGAAATCCCACATAGTGGAAAGATATTGTCTGGTGGAGTAGATGCAAATGCACTTCAAAAACCTAAAAGATTTTTTGGTGCTGCAAGAAATATCGAGGAAGGCGGAAGCTTGACCATTATTGCCACCGCACTTGTAGATACCGGCAGTAGAATGGATGAGGTAATCTTTGAAGAGTTTAAAGGCACTGGCAATATGGAGCTGCACCTGGACAGGAGATTGGCAGATAAAAGGTTGTTCCCTGCAATTGATATAAACAGATCTGGAACCAGGAAGGAAGAACTAATACTTGATCCTGAGGAATTAAAGAGAGTATGGGTGCTACGAAGGGTTCTCAATGAAATGAGTCCGTCAGAGGCAGTGGAACTCCTTTCAAGCAGATTATCTAAAACCCAGACAAATGCCGAATTTTTAATGAGTATGAATATGAAAAGGTAGTTCTACATTTCAGTATATACCTTCCTGATTCAGCTTAAACTTCTATTTAACAATATTGTTAAATAGATACTGATCGAGTGTCATTCTTGCCTTTGCTCAACAGATAAACCATCAGTATTGAGATATCTGCAGGTGACACTCCTGAGATACGAGATGCCTGCCCCAATGAAACCGGCCGAAACAGGTCCAGCTTCTGTTGCGCCTCTTTTCTTAATCCCGGTATGCTATCATAATGAAACAGTGTAGGGAGTGAAAGGTTTTCCATCTTTTTAAACTTCTCGATCTGTTGGTTTTGTCTACTGATATAGCCTTTATATTTAGCCTCAATCTCTACCTGCTCTTGTGCAGGAAAAGAGATATTTCTCTCCTTCAATTCTTTGTCCAGTCCCAACAAGTCACCAAAGTTCATGTCTGGACGCCTCAACAGTTTTAACAATGTATCTGCACCGCTTCTTTTGTTCTCGATATACTCATTTGTTTCAGAAATAATCTCTTCTTTTTTTAACAACTCATCCATTTGATCTTTACTGATCAAACCATACTGATAACCATATTTCATGAGCCTTCTATCTGCATTATCATGCCTGAGAACAAGTCTATACTCTGCCCTTGAAGTGAACATTCTATAAGGTTCACGAGTACCTTTTGTAACCAGGTCATCAATTAATACACCAATATACGCTTCTGAACGATCAAGTAAAAATGGCTTACTTTTTTGTATTTTTAATACTGCATTTATTCCAGCCATGATTCCCTGTGCAGCAGCTTCTTCATAACCGGAAGTACCGTTAATCTGACCGGCCAAAAACAGGTTTTCAATTTTTTTCGATTCTAGAGATGGTTTAATTTGAGTAGGTGGAACATAATCGTACTCTATTGCATACCCGTAACGTGTAATATTTGTATTCTCTAATCCCTTTATAGAGTGAACCATTGCTTCCTGAACATCAAATGGAGCACAGGTAGAAATACCATTACAATACACCTCTGTCGTGTCCAACCCTTCTGGTTCAATAAATATTTGATGATGTTCTTTATCTGGAAATCTAGTGATTTTATCTTCAATTGAAGGACAATATCTTGGCCCGGTAGCCTTGATTTGCCCTGTATTAAGTGGAGAACGGTCCAGATTAGACTTAATGATTTCGTGTGTTAACTTATTTGTATGTGTTATAAAGCATTTGACCTGAGGTCTTTGGAGATCTTTGGTAGAAAAGGAGAATGCTGTAGGTTGTTTATCACCCTCTTGAGGTTGCAAGATATCATAATTTATTTTGCTACCGTTGAGACGTGGTGATGTACCAGTTTTAAGTCTTGCTATCTCAAAACCTAAATCCAGTAGACATGTTGATAATTTATCAGATGACGGCTCACTCGCTCTTCCACCAGGCATCTGCGAGTCACCAATGTGTATTAATCCATTTAGGAAAGTACCAGTTGTAATAATTACGGCCTTGGACCTGTACCTTGTACCACTTTTACCAATTAGATCCAGAATCTCACTGTTTTCAATTACAATTTTCTCAACGCTATCCTGTCGTAATGAGAGATTGACCTGCTCTTCCAATCTCTTCTTCATTGTAAATTGATACCGTTTTTTATCTGCCTGAGCGCGGGGCGATCGTACTGCATGGCCCTTACTGGCGTTAAGAAGCCTGAACTGGATGGCGGTTTCATCAATTACCTTACCCATTTCACCACCAAGTGCGTCTACTTCACGTACTAGTTGTCCTTTTGCTAATCCTCCAATTGCGGGGTTACAAGACATCTGCGCAATTGTATCCAGGTTCATTGACAGTAATGCTGTCTGCATGCCCATTCTTGCAGACGCCAGTGCCGCTTCGCATCCGGCATGTCCCCCACCAACAACTATTACATCATAACTAATGTACATCATTTTGCCTTCTGGATTATCCGTTTTTCCCTGATCACAGTAACTGTCACTTCTCCCGGATATTCAAGTTCTTCTTCAATATTTTTGGCAATATCATGGCAAATCTTTGAGGCTAAACTATCACTGACTTTATCCGGTTGAACGATAACCCTGACTTCTCTACCAGCCTGTATTGCAAACGCGCTTTCAACTCCTTTAAAAGACATTGCCACACTTTCCAGCTTCTCCAGACGTTTAACATATTTTTCAAGAGTTTCACGTCTGGCTCCCGGCCTGCTGGCTGAAATTGCATCAGCAGCATTTATCAAAACAGAATACACCGTTTCAGAAGGAACCTCTTCATGATGCGATGCAATTGCATTTATTATCTCTGGTTTTTCGTCATACCTCTTAGCAAAGTCTGCTCCAACAATGGCATGAGTACCCTCAACTTCCGCACTAAGCGCCTTGCCTATATCATGTAAAAGGCCACACCTCCTTGCTATCTGTGCGTCAAGTTTCAATTCACCAGCCAAAACTCCTGCAAGGTGTGAAACCTCTATTGAATGCTGTAGCTGGTTCTGGCCATAGCTGGTACGATACCTTAAGCGACCTATCAGTTTAATGATTTCCTTATGCAGATCGTGTATTCCCAGTTCAAAACTTGTCTGCTTACCTGTCTCCAGAATAATCTGCTCAATATCTTTTTCAGTCTCTTGTACTACCTCTTCTATACGTGCAGGATGAATTCTACCGTCTACTATCAATTTTTTCATAGCCAACCTGGCAACTTCTCTACGAACACCATCAAAGCCTGAAAGAACAATAATTCCTGGAGTGTCGTCAACGATTACGTCTATACCAGTTGCTTTCTCAAAGGCACGTATGTTTCTGCCTTCTCTACCAATAATTCGTCCTTTCATTTCGTCACCAGGCAACTCAATTGTACTCACAACATTATCAACAGTATTGTTCGCTGTATATCGCTGTATGGCAGTTCCTACTATTGATATGGCATTCTTTTCAGCTTCATCTTTGGCTTTATTTGTGTATTTTTCTATTAAGCCGGCACATTCCCTTTCAAGTTCTTTTTCCAGACGGGTTAGCAGTAACTTTTCTGCAGCATCTGCAGATAACCCTGAAACCTTATAGAGAGTATTTTTCTCCTCCTCAATCAGATCATCAAGTTGTGAGCTTTTCTTATTAACATCTTTCTCCTTGTTCGACAAATTCGAAGCCATACCTTCTATGTATTTCTCCTTCTTTGTCATGATATCAATCTTTCTCTCAAGATTGTCTTCCCTTTTGCTCAAACGCTTTTCCAACTGACGTAATTCATGCCTTGTATCTTGCGTTTCCTTATCAAAGCCCTCCTTACGCTTGTACAACTCTTCTCTGGCAGCTATATCAGCGCCCTTAACTATTCTTTCCGCCTCTAATTCAGCCTCTTTAATTACGTTTTTAGATGCTTTTTCTCTGTTTACTTGACGTAATTTAAAGAACAAATAACAAATTAAAAAACCGAAAACTATGCAAACTGGAAGTATTGGAAAGTATATTAATGGATTTGAAGTAATATAATCAATAAGTCATCCCCTCCTTGCATTCAAAAAAATATTAAACAAAACTGAGTGAAGCCTTAGAATCTCGTGAATATACAAAAACTGAAGTATTAAGGAATTGAAGTGTGGAAGAGTACTAACTAAAAGCACTTACAATTGACACCTAAAAATAAATAAGCACTTTTGTCTGGAATGGTCTTAAACTAGCCAAAATTGTTTTATCTATAAAAAAACTTACGTTACAAAAAATCTGAGTCAAAATAACGATCCAGTCCATTGGATCTTATAACATTTTTTTATAAAAAAACATTTACAATAAATTTCTTATTAAAATAGCAACCAATTGATATGATTACAGTTGCATCTTAATTCAATTTAGTTTAAACCAAAAAAACATTCCATGTTAGTACAAATGGTTTTCAATCCTTCATTCACATAAGACAACCCTATATAAACTCGCACTACAACTTTATGCTGTATAAATCTTAAATAAAAAAAGCAGTGCCAGACATTCAAAAATTAATTGAAGTTTATATAACAAACAGACAGAAGTCAAGTAATTAAAAGGAATTAAATCAATTGACCGAATGATATATCATCTATTTTTTCTGCTGGTAACAACTGGATTTTGCACTGATTAATGATAAGCTAATTTTTGTTATCCAGAAAAAATGATATATAAATAACTTTTTCAGGGTTGTAGGGGAGAAAGTGCCAAATATATTTGTAAACTTATCCATAAATGTTATCATACCCGTTAGATAAGTGCATATATTGAACAAATTAAAACATTAAATAGTTTTTAAAGCTATACATTACGGTATTAACCATGCAAAGTATCAAAAATGAAGAAAATGTAATAGAGCCTGAACAAAGTAAGCTTTTAAGGCTTTTCACCATTTTTAAACTAATAAAGTTTTCGCACACTATTTTCTCATTTCCATTTGCTGTTATGAGCGCTTTTATTGCGGCAGGAGGAATGCCAGAAATAAGACGGTTATTGTTAATAATTGGTGCGCTTGTAATGGCTCGTAGTTGTGCAATGTCATTCAACAGGCTTGTAGATGCCAAATACGACATTCACAATCCCAGAACGGCATATCGTATCCAACTCCAAAACAATATAGGTAAAACGAATTTATGGGTTTTTACAATATCTTGTACGATCTTATTTGTGGTCTGTGCCGGAATGTTGAATCGTCTATCTTTAATCATATCTCCGTTAGCACTCCTAGTGATTTTTGGATACTCATACACCAAAAGATTTACTAACTTTTCACATATTGTCCTGGGACTCTCACTCTCATTGTCCCCAATAGGCGCATGGATTGGTGTCACAGGTAGGATTGCAGCCGCTCCTTTTGTACTTGCTCTAGCCGTACTGCTTTGGACTGCAGGGTTTGATATTATATATGCGTGTCAGGATCTGCAGTCCGACATAAAAGCTAAACTGCATTCTATCCCGAAAATGATGGGAATTAAGAACTCACTGAAACTATCTTCAGTGCTGCACATTCTAGTAGTAATCACCTTGGTTTTATTTATGCACTTTACCAGCCTGAATTATGTCTATTTGGGGGGAGTCGTCTTTGTTGGTATAATGCTGATTTATGAACATTCCCTTATAAAACCGCATGACCTGTCAAAAATTAATCTAGCCTTCTTCACGGTTAACGGAATTATAAGTATGATATTGATGGTTACAACGATTGTAGATATCTCTATTTTCTGCTAAGAACTATGACACAGAATATTATAAAGCATTCAAAATTTTGCCTCTATTCCGTTTCACTCTCTTGCATTTCCTCTTCTTCACTATCTTCCGCGTAAGTTTTAAAGGACTCTTTTGCTCTTATATCGTTACTCAGGAAGTTTTCTCCAAAATACGATTTTCTAGCAAGTGGATCATTAACCAATTCCTGCGTCGTTCCACTCGTAACTATTGATCCAGAATTTAGAATATATGAACGATCCGTAATGCTTAATGCTTCTCGTACATTATGGTCTGTAATTAATATCCCAATACCCTTTTCTTTAAGACTTAGGACGATATCCTGGATTTCAGCAACAGCTATTGGATCGATAAAGGAAAATGGTTCATCCAGAAGAATAAGTGAAGGGGATGTTGATATCGCTCTTGCAATCTCAAGACGTCTTCTTTCCCCACCTGAAAGCGTAAAAGCCATCTTCTTTGACAAATGTGTTAATCCCAACTCTCCCAAAACCTGATTCAGTTTTTTCATTCGTTCTCTATATGGAATTTTAGTTGTTTCAAGCACTGCTAATACGTTTTCTTCAACAGATAAACGTTGAAATATTGATGGCTGCTGTGAAAGATATCCCATGCCCAATCTTGCGCGCATATATATCGGCATATCTGTAACATCAGCTCCGCGAAAGTAAACCTTTCCATGATCCGGCTTGATCATGCCAATAACCATTGAAAATGCAGTGCTTTTACCGGCACCATTTTGTCCAAGAAGGCCTGCTATCTCACCGGAATGAAGCTCAAAGTTGACGTGATCTACAGCAACTTTTTTACCAAACGTTTTCGTTATTTCAACAGCTTGTATTAATTTCATTCTATGCCCTTATGTGTCTACCTGATAATTTTAATAGTTTTTAAAGGCCAAAATACCATAAAGGCCCTTCCCACCATATTGCTCTCAGGAACAAATTTCCAATACCGGCTATCGTTACTATTTCTACTATTATCACCAAGAAAGAAGTACTGCTTCTCTCCAATTTCTACAGGATCGTAAACCCCCCATTCTCCGGTTTCTGAATAGTAAACATCACGAGAAATTAAAATATCCTCAAAAACGGCATCAGTATTTATTCCACCAAACCTCAATTTGCATGACTTTGTATAACCGTCCAATGACGACAAATCAGTGTCGTAAGTATGAGAGAAGATAACTGAGTCGTTTAGTTTCAGGATAATCTCATTGTCAGCATTTGAAAATTCTATTCTATATTCATTTCCCGGCTCTATAAAAGCATCAGAGTTGCTGGCAACAATTGAGCCTGAAATCTTTATGTAAGACTCGCTTTTCTCTTCCCGAGTGCGAACAAATACCTCATAAGATTTTCCGTTCTCCTCCAATAATATTGAAATGCCTCCACTATTTCCGGTAGCAGTAACATCAAATGCCAACAGTACATCCGCACTTACAACATCGGTTATTTCGCTATTATAGACGCTATTATCTGTAATAGCCCTTTTAAACGTTATATATGATTTCTGTTCAATTCCATCAGGTTTTTTTAAATGCAACCTATCCTTACTAATAACCCAATTATCGCCCTGTACTTCCCAATTTTCAACTATCTCCTGTTTTGCAGGATAATTACTATCAAAAATTGGTACCCAAAGTGAATCCTGAACTTTTCCAGGTTTTCTTACTATCTTATCATTAACGTAAATATCCCCATTTGCAATCTGCAGTTTTTCCTCAGGTAAACCTATCAATCTCTTTATATAATTTTTGCGGACAACGTTCACATTTGTAGAGCCACACTGTTCACAATAAATAGCACCAACTGTATTACATGACTTGCACACTACCTTGTGATATTGGTTAATACCAAAAGAACGCTTAAAAAAGCTGTTAACCTTGCTAGTAAAAAAGTTCTCTTTTTTTGGAGAATTTGTACATTTTTCACACATCATTGATTGGCTTGCAGAGAAACCACATGACATGCATGAAACATCGCCAAATGGATATTTGAACACGGCAACATCCCACCTCCTGGGTTTACCAAAATCGTAAGAGAACTTGTTTACAAGTATCCTGCTTCCGCCCTTTTTCCCATTATCAGATATATGAATCTTGTAAAAACAATTTGAACATTTTACATAATTGTTATTATGATTACTCTTGAATTTCCAGTTACAGTTGGGGCATTTAACATTTTTATGCACTCCTAATAATGTTGGGGCCATCGAACCTGTCGGGATTTTAAATGCTTCCACAACAAAAAATCTCAACACAAACGCCAGTGCTACTGCTATCAGGATTGATTCGATATTTTCACGAAAAAAACCCTTTTCCTTTTTAATCTTCTTTTTTTCTACACCGTTTTTCAAGTCTGGTTTACTCATATTGAATTAGTCATTAAAAGGCCTG
>Ga0209249_1003365_pt1 | contig 11576 bp, 7 predicted proteins | sample SaaInlV_200m_DNA_4_FD_184653 | JGI IMG/M metagenome (GOLD analysis project Ga0209249, IMG submission 184653) | Marine microbial communities from expanding oxygen minimum zones in the Saanich Inlet - SI037_S3LV_200m_DNA (SPAdes) (version 2) | ecosystem: Environmental > Aquatic > Marine >...
ACCCGCCAAGGTCGTAGTCGCCGTCCGGCATCGCGGCCGCCCGCATCGCGTCGGTGACCAGCATGACGCGGTCCGCGGTCTTGAGCGTGAAGATCAACTCGATCATCTCGGGGCAGAGGTGGATACCATCGGCAATGATCTCCACGGAGACGTTCGGTGAGAGGAAGGCTCCGCCGACCATGCCGAAGCGCAGATGGTGCAGGGGCGTCATGACATTGCAGAAATGGGTTAGGTGCTTCATCCCCGCTTCACGCGCTTCAAGGAACTGGGCGTAGTCGGCGTCGCTGTGGGCACCCGAGGGCATGATGCCGCGCTCGACGAGTGCTTGGGTGAACGCCACTCCGCCCGGCAGTTCCGGCGAGAAAGAGACCTTCCTGACTGGGCAGATGTCGTTGAGACGGTCCACCAGGGAGATGTCCGGAAGGCGCAGGAATGCAGGGTTCTGGGCTCCAGCACAGGAAGGGTTGATGAACGGTCCCTCCAAGTGAACGCCCAAGAGCTTCGCGCCTGAGGGGCGGGCCATGTAGTCAGCGGCGGCCGCGAGCGTGGTTTCGAGTTGCTCGATGCCGACGGTTAGGGTGGTGGCCAGAAAACTGGTGACTCCTTCGGCCAGCTTCCCTCTGCCGATGATGTCGAACGCCTCCGGGGTGGCATCGCAGAAATCCGCGCCGCCGCGGCCGTGGCAATGGATGTCGATGAACCCCGGCATCACCAGGCAACCGTCGGCGTCATGGACTTCGTCCGCCTCGGGAAGCGAGTCACCGGCTGGGATAACCGCGCTGATCCGGTCGCCGTCGAGAAACAGAGCGCCCGTTTCCAGTTCGAGGCCGGGCGCCGCAAAGCAGCAGTTTTTCAGCAGGCAGGTCATGTTGTGTTCAGCTCGATGGTGTCGGCTGTGTAGACAACCGTGGCGTTGCCGTGGCCCAGGAGGCAGGAGGCCGGGAGCTCGGGAGTGGGCGTACCGTGCAGCATCTTGTTCAGCGGCTCGGCCTGCTCAGGGAAGCAGGCAAGGAGCAGGATCTCGCGGGCGGCAACAATTTGCTTCATGCCCATGGTCACGGCATGGCGAGGTACCAGAGCAGAATCGTCCCCGGCAGTAAGTCTGGCATTCGTTTGGATTGTGAGTTCTCTCAGGGCGATAGTACGCGAGGGAAGGGATGCGAACTCAGCGGCCGAGATTTCGGTTGCGTTCATGGGCTCGTTGAACGCGATGTGGCCATTGAAGCCAATCCCGAGCAGCTGGAAATCGAGCCCCCCCGCCGTTGCCAGATCCCGGTCGAACCGGTCTGTCTCATCCGGGGCTGGGAAATGGGCCTGTTCCGCCGTGAATCCCAAGGCGGGATCGAGAGCGTCGAACAGCTGTTCCTGCATGTACTTCCGGTAGCTGAGCGGATGGCTTTCCGGAATGGCTTTCCTATCCGAACCGACGTACTCATCGAGGTTATAGGTGTGTAGGCCACGCAAATCGACTTGGTCTTGGTTGAGCCTCTCAGCCAGGAGCCTGTAGAGCCCGATCATGGTGTTCCCGGTCGCGAGCCCCAAGTTGAGCCGCTGGCCTTCCGCGCATCCGGTGACCAGTGCAGCATGGATCTGATCCGCCGCATGACGACTCATCTGGTCGTAGTTCTCGACACTGAGCCAGTTCATCGCTGGACTAGCCCCTGAGCTCAAGCCCGGCTTCGTATTCGGCTCTGCTCTTGCGGAGTCGGGCCAGGACTTCTGAGAAACAGGCACTGGTACGGCCGAGCTCTCCGAGAAACTCCCCCGTGATTTCGTAGGACGACAACCAGCAATACGACTCGTCCTGCTCGATGGCCTCGGGTACATCGATATTCGGGCCGCCGTAGACGACCTGACGCCAAGCGCCCGTGTCTTTGAGGGGATAGAACATGTGCGGCCAGCTGCCATCCGACCTCTGCGACATCATGAATGTGGAACGCGCCACGTTTGCCGCGATCTTCCGGTGCACAGGGTCAGTTGTCAGGCGGTAGACCTGAGCAGCACCCCAGCCAACTTTGCACTTGGATGGCCAGAACAGAGCCCGGTGGGTGCATTGGGTCTCAAAAGGAACAAGGCTAAGCGCAGCGTCCAGGTAGCGGTTGGTCCCGGTCGCTGTGTACAGATCGGCCAGGTAGGCCATGCATGTTCCCGTGACCCATGACGGCTGTTTCACGGTCTTCGTGTCAACCACCACGTTCATGCGTCCGTCTGGCGGGATATCGGTGACCAGTTCGCCGGAGTCGCGCTTCCGAGTGTAATAGATGGCCGGCGATTCCTGCGCGAGGTACGGGGCGTTCAGCTCGATCATTTCGGCGATCCAGTCACCGGCTTTGATGGCTTCGTCAGTCAAACCTGCGGCAAGAGCCCAGTGGCCAAAGAACGTGGTGTTCAGGGGATCCAGGGCCTCAGGGAAGCCATCGTCGATGCAGTTTGCCACTCCGCCGGAACTGTGTTGGTACCGCTTGATGCGGGCGCGCACTTCGTCGTTGGCGAAGGCCGGATGGTGAAGGTATTCAGCGATCCTCCCGAACGTGATGGTTCGGTACACGCGCTGCATGTCCTTTTCGTACCACTGCTCTTCGGGAAAGTAATACTCGCCCGGGGCTTGTTTGGCGTTGGCGTCAAGCCATTCAAGAATGCGTACGACTTCCCGTGTACGCCCGGCTTCGTAGAGCCCCCAGGCCATCTTGTGGCACGGGCTCACGCTTTTGGTCGTGAGGACTGGTCCGTTTGGGGCGAGACTCGAAACCAGGAAATGAGCTCCCTCCTCAATGGCATCATCGATCTGAGGAATCAGTGCCTCCAGCGCATCGATTTCCTCGATGATGACCGCGTAGCTGAGTTGCTCTGACATTATCGGCCTGCCTCCGTCTGTGGCTCTGCGGTTCGTCACGCTTTGTCCATGGTTCGGCAACAGGCCGAGCCCTGCTTGTTTGTCCGCGCAAGATACCCGGGATTGTGGCGGGGGACAAGAGGGCGGGGGAGTGGCTTTGTGAGAGCGTGAGAGCGTGAAAGCGTCGTTTGTGGGGAACCCGGGAGGCAGGCCCAGCGTGTTCGATGCTATCAGACCATCACGCAATCACACCATCACACAGCAGGCGAATCTGTTGAGAGCGAAACAGCCATGAGCTTGGTGCCGCACCGCAGCCTTGATGCGGAGATGCAGGCACGATATCGTTCCGGATGCCCATCGAGGTGATGTTTGTGCCACGCGGAGGAGTACCAATGGCTATCTCGAAACTGCGACGGTTCATCTCATGCGGCCGCTGCCTTCCACTGTTGCCCGTGCTTGGTTTCTGCATCGTTGTTATCCACGCTCACGCTGACGTCACGGGGCTTACGGCCGGTGGCGTGGATTTGGCAACTCCACCGGACTCCACAGAAGAGGTCCGCCTCAGGTACGGTCTCGGCTTCCCGTTTCAGGTATCACCCGAGCGCGCCGCCGTCTTCTGCAACGTGCGCATCGAGGGCATCGCCGTGACTGATTACGAGAACGGGACAGACGTCATCATCTTTGAGGACCTGGCCACCATCAGTGCCGCCAACGCCGTTGCCATCTCTCGCAACGAGAGAAGAGCTGACGCTGACGGCAAGGCGCGTTTGGTCGTGAAGTTCCCGGTGATCGGGGGATTTGTACCACTGGGAGCGCTTCGGGCGGACGGCAGTGCCCACCCTCACGCGGGAACGGGCTTCGGCATCTGCCAGGCCATCTCCTTCCCCGTGGACGAAGCCGGGCACTTCAACTGGAAGACGGAACGGATACACCGTTGTGAAGTGCATCAGTTCGCCTACGATGGCAGACGCTTCTCAGCGACCCGGAGCGCGTCGGGTCACGAGCAGCCCCACCCATCGGTGAAGGACTCTGGGTGGGATATCATCTCCCCCGGCATCACGACCGCTATTCCCGATGGTGATGATCTGCTCCAGGCGGCTGCGGCCCGCAACGGCTCCGGGCAGATCTCCGGTGTCCTGCGCTGGACGCGAGTCGGACCGATGTGGGAGCCCGTGAGGTTCACACCGGTCACGCCGGCCGGGGAGTCATGGTCTGAAGCAAGTGTGATCCGCGACGTTGACGGGGCACTGCTTTTCTCGGCCCGCGGATCCGGAGGACCGCGATTCACGGAAGTGCGCGTTTGGCGTATGCGGGATGCCGGCCCGCAGTGGCGGCTGGTGTTCAGCACGCCCGATGTTCGAGTCCTTCACAGGGAGGCCGGCGGTCCGGAATGGAAGCAGGTGATCAGTGCAGCGAAGGCCCGGAACAGCGGCCCCATGTCGATCGGTCGGGCTGCTGACGGCACGCCATTCATCGGGGCGAATCTGAGCGGCAGCGGCCGGGACACGCTGTGCCTCTGGCCACTGAACCCTGCGCGTTCCGGGCTGGAGGAGCCACACATCGCCCGGGCCGCGCACAAAGAGTTCGGTTCGGGCCCGGCCGGATCCAGGTGGATGGTGGACCATCCGTCAGGAGCCGTGTTGCGGCTGCGTGACGGAAACTGGCACGGAGTGCTCGTTTACAGGATCCTCGGGCAAGCCGAGCATAAGGGAGTCGGGCCCGCCGTCCAGTCCGGGTGCTATGTTGAAGAGACGCTCTGCACCGGCTCTCCCTCCCCCCCCTGGCGCTTCGAGTGATGCCGCGCTGCGGGACCGACGCGCGTCTCACCCGAACGCTGCCCGTTCCCGCATCTTTGCGCTCTGCATGCGTGTGGTGCCTGAGTACATCATCTTTGACATTCCGCCGAAGTCCCTGTACCGTCTCATATCATGTCCCGGCGTGTAGGCGTGTTGCAGCGATGCTGTACCCCGGCATCCCTGCGCACCAACTGCCCCCGAAGGAACACCTCCGGATAAACGGAGTGGCAGATGGTCTATGAGCAATGTCCTTTGCCCATTGGCCAATGCCGGGGACCGTCAGACAAAGGAGTACTCAGACATGGAACGGAAGACGTTTACCCTCATCGAGCTCCTCGTGGTGATCGCCATCATAGCGATCCTGGCCTCCATGCTCCTGCCTGCCCTTTCAAACGCACAGAACAAAGCGATGTCCATAGCCTGCATGGGGAACGTGAAGCAATTGGCGTTGGCTGTTCTCATGTATTCGCAGGAGAACAACCACCGCACCCCTGGTGCGTATGGTCACAGCCCGAGGAACACGGGCCAAACCATCGGCCGTGGCGCGGTCACGGGATGGAGTCACTGGTGGAGCTGGGCGGACCTGGTGTACCCCTACATAGAGAACAAGGAGGTGTATGCCTGCCCCACTATCGGCACCGGCGTCCGCTACAATGCCAACCAAGACGCACTGAACGGTGCTCACGCCGCCTCGAACGGAACCAGCAGCGAAGGTCGGCCACTAGTCTGGTTCGTCCGCCCGACCGAGCATTTGATGCTGTATGACTCCCCGAGTATTCGGTCCTGCGGCCGGCCTCACGGCTATCGTGGGGACTCCAACGGTCCCTGGGGATTCTGCTACGGCATCCCGGCGGTGAACGAAGCGCGGTATGCAAACGCGTCCTCCTCCGCGAAAAACTATGATCGCCACAAGCAGGGCTGCAATTTCTCGTTCATGGATGGACACGGCAAGTGGTTGCCGAACCGCGCCACCTTCGCGGACAGCACGACGCATCCAGCCTGGCGCAGGTACTGGGGGCCGCGGTAGGCGTGGTTGGCGCTGAGGTGCGGCCCCAGCGACATTGGCTTCGCCCGTCTCGCGGTCTCGGCTGCATTGTTGATGGGTGAAACGGCGTCGGAGACCGCGGGCAAGTTGCTTCGGACAAAACCATGGTCTCTGGCCTCGACGGCGTGCGACTGTTGAGGCAGGAACTCGCCTCCGAGCGCTGCTTAAGCCTGCCATTCGCCCCCAGGGAGGGGACGGGGCCCGGCCTCGCTTGGATATTCCAGCCTCCGAATCCGTTCAGGACCTGCCTTCCACTCCCGTGTTTCCATAATCCGGTCTACATTGGTCGGTGTCCGAGTTGACCTCGGACACATCAAGGAGTGGGCACCATGCGTATTGATCGACGTGAGTTCATGAAGCGGATGGGGATGACGGCGGCGATGGCCGCGGGATTACGAAGCGAGAGCGCTCCGAATGAGGCCAACCCCCGCCTGAACATCCTCTACATCATGACGGATCAGCAACCGGTGAGCTGCGTCGGCTCCTATACAGATTCCCCGTTGCAGACTCCCCACCTCGATGATCTGGCTGGAGCGGGCTGCGTATTGGATCGGCTCTACATCGGCGCGTTCCCCTGCAGCCCGTCCCGGGCCTGCCAATTGACCGGACGCTATGCTCACAACCATGGTGTGGTGACCAATGACGTCTTGCTGGACCCCGCCTTGCCGACGCTCGGCACGGTCTGCCGATCGGCCGGGTATGCGACCGGGTACTTCGGGAAATGGCACCTTGGGGGGAATATGTATGTCACAGACACGCCCTCAAAGAGAGCCGGAGGGCTGAGCGGGAACTGGCACTACGAACGGCTTTCCACGCCCAGAGGATGGACATTCAGACCGGCGGCAGGCGGACAGGGAGAGGACGCCCCGCAGGCTGGGTTCGATACCTGGCGCGGCGGCTGGCGAGATTACCATGAGTGGTTGCGCCGAATCGGTCAAGGGGCGTACTTGGGCAAGCACAAGAGGCTGGGGAATCACAACGACGCACCGTCGGGCCCGGAGGGAACGCACATTTACTCGCAGGTGGATCAGAAGCACCACATGGCTGCTTTCTTCACTGAGGAAACAGTCCAGTTTGTGCGTGAGAAAGGTAGCGCAGAGCAACCGTGGTGTGCGGTGCTTTCGTATTACGGCCCCCACCTGCCTGTGGCCCCGCCGAAGCCCTGGGACACGATGTATTCACTTGAGCAGGTCCGGTTGCCCGCGAACCACAGTGACCCTCTGGACGGCAAGCCGCTACGGCAGCGGAACGGCCGGCGGAACTACAAGTTGGGGACGTGGTCGGACGAACAGTATCTGGATTACATCCGGAGATACTGGGGATACTGCAGCTATCTGGATGAGCAGATTGGCCGCGTCTTCGCCGCACTGCGGGAGACCGGGCAGTGGGACACCACCATCATCGTTTTCACCGCGGACCACGGGGATATGGTTGGCGCACACGGGATGATCTTCAAGTTGGGTTTCTGTGGGTACGAAGAGCTGTTCCGCGTTCCCGGTATTCTGAGGATACCCGGAGTCACGCGAGCAGGGAGCCGGGCACCATGGCTGGTGAACTCCGTTGATCTTCTCCCTACGCTCCTGGCATCCGCCGATGTGCCCGTACCCCCTGGTGTTGATGGACAGAGCCTTCTGCCAGCCTTGCGTGGCGACCGCTCAGAGCATCGGGACGTCGTTTTCAGTGACTCTCTGGGCAAGAGCATTGTCTGCAGGAATTCCCGATTCAAGTTTGTCCTGAACTGGGCAGTGCAGGATCTGCACGAACTGTATGATCTGCAGACCGATCCCGGCGAACTCCGCAACCTGGCCACTGTGAAGGAACACCAGGGCACGGTCAGGGCGCTGAAGGAGGCCATCTACGGCTGGTTGCGCTCGACTGGGCACACGTATGCCGAGGAGATTGTCGACCGTGTCGAGCATCCTGACGCCCACCGGATCGCCATTGTGCCGACAGTCGATCACTTCACTTATTTGGGAGAGAACGTGTTTGAGTGGTCGGTAACGTGGCGGGTGGACCGAGAGTTCAAGGCAGAGGGTGCGTTCTGGAACTACACCCATTTCGTCAACAAACAGTACGCGAAGGACGGTGACATCGCGTTCCGCTGCACGCCGTTCCCTGCGGTTCCGTTTACCCACTGGCAAGCTGGGAAGCAGTACCGTGTCGGCCCTGTGCGAGTTGCCATCCCAGCCGGCGCAGGTGCAGGTGACTACGCGGTTCGGACGGGATTGTATGACCCGAAGAAGCGGAAAGGGCCCGGGGACATCTTGAATGGCCAAGGCAGTGCGGTCATGCTTGGGACTCTCACCGTCAGGGCCGCCGATGGCCGGGTAACCGGTGTGGCGTACAGGCCGCCGGATAAGAAAGCGGGCAGATGAGTCTACGTAATGTTACCCTGGAGATGAGCCTGAAGCCGTTCGGTGACCCCAGTCCGGAGAGCCGGGAACGCGTGCTGGGCCACCTGTTCAGACAGTGGGACCCCTTGACGCGGCGCGCAGAGATGATCTCTGTTCTGCTCTGGACGGCGGATGGCTCTGAGATTCTCGACTACGCGGGGCGTCTTGAGGATACCTTTGAGTGGTGCCAGTGGCTCGGGACGCCGCGCTCCAAGCACACGTGGTCAAAGGAAGCGGACCCAAAGCGCGTCTCGATCCATTCTCGGACGTACGTTTACATGGCCGATCCACCCGCCATGACCTATGGGTGGCTACGCGAGCTCTGCGCCGACATCAAGCGGATCGGCACGGCGCTAACCGGGCTGCCGGTGCGCGTTGGGGCTACCTTTGATCCGGGCCCTGAGTTTGCCATTTCAGCCTTCAAGTATGAGCGCCATCCGGAAATCTGCACGGGGGCTACCATGGGTGCGGGCAGTATGGTCTGCTGCTACGGCAAGCTGCATGCTGACCAGCGCCCGTATGCTGGATTCCTGAACGGTATTCCCGAAGGCACGACCATGGGAGCATTCCTCGGTCGCCAATCCCAGTGTTTCATGGATGATCTGGGGTTTGACTACCTCTGGCTGTCCAACGGCTTTGGCTTCGGGCTGGAGACCTGGGGAGTGAAGGGAGCCGTCTTTGACGGGACGGCCTTCCTCGCGGATCGCTGCAATGAGGTCCGTGATCTGAATCTGGGGTTCTGGCAGGACTTCCGGGCAGAGTGCCCCGGCTACCCTCTGGAGACGCGCGGCACGAACCTCTCTACCGGCATGGACTTGGCCAGCGATGCCGTACCGTTGCGCGATATCTACCGCGCCGGTTTCAATCTGGAGCCGCCACCTAATTCCCCCTGGGCTGCGATCAACTACGATTTTGGGCAGGAAATGGTGGGCTGGATGAGCCACATCGCCGAGATTCCCGGCGACACGTTTCCGTTCCGGTTCTACACCCATGATCCCTGGTGGATCAACAGCCCGTGGCTTGACCGCTACGGCAGGGAAGCGTACGACATCTACCTTCCGTTGAGTGTGTCTCGTGTGAACGCTCAGGGCCGGACGTGTACGCCCGACAGCATCCTCTTCCTGACGGTGGATGATTCCTTCGGTCAGATGCCTGACTGTGTGCCGAATGAGGTCGTCCCGCATCTCCTCAAGGCGTTGGAGCACAGGCCGGATGCTCCGGGACCGCTCGTCTGGCTTTACCCTTTTGACGAGTACCACGACATGACGTACGAGGGGGAGCGGATCTCCGAGGTTTTCTTCGGTGACTGGTTCATGCGTGGAGCCGTGAACAACGGCTTGCCGCTCAATACGGTGGTCAGTACGGCCGTCTTCGCCGCAGCTGGGGAGACCAACGCTGAGCGCTACCGGGAATCTGTCCTGATTACCCCCGTGCCGGCTGTCGGCGAAACGGCCGAGGGGCTGAAACGGCACCTTCGGATGGGCGGGAAGGTACTGTTTTATGGCCCCATAGAGCATGCGGATCCGGAACTCCTTCAGATGCTCAACCTCAGCTCTCTGGGGCCTCTGTCCGGGATGCTGGAGATGGCCTTGACGTTGGCCGATGATGGTTTCCGCCAGTCTGCGCCTACCAACACGCTGATCCACAGTGCTCTGCTATCGGGCGGAGGCGTCAGCGTGGTATTTGCCGACTCCAACGATCCCGCGACCGAGCTTCTGGCGACACTCATGCAGGGCGTTGACTCGCGTGTGGGTGTGTCACGACGCAGCGCTCCCGACTGGGCCGGGGGCATTGCAGTGTACGTGCGGGGCACGGTGGCTTGCGACGACCAGCATCTGGGTGGCCACCTCCTTATTCCACTGAAGCCCGACGTCTCCTATCCGGGCGAAGCACTCATGCGTCTGGCCTTGCAGGCGTTTGGTCTGCGGATATCCTCCGAACGTTTCAATTCGTCACTGAAGCCGCCGATGATGACCGTAAACCGCCATCGGAATGGCTTTATCTTCAGCGGGTTCTGTGCGGACACGACCGCTCAGATCAAACTGCGGTTTCTGCAAGGGGCACCCGTTCTCTGCGAACGTGAGGCCATTCTCGAGGACGGCTGCAGCGTGCAGACCATGCCCAAAACCTGGCACCACGAGTGCCGCATCTTTGCGGAGCAAGACACCGTCTCCCACGTTTCCTGCAAAGAGCGGACCTCTGAAATGCCTGACTGTACGCGCCGTCTGTTGTTGACCGGCTGCCGGGAGGCAACGGTGCGCTTCTATGCCGTCCCCGGAAGTGAGGAAAGCGTTGCTGTTCTGCTCAACCCAAAAGGCCATTTCCTCGCAGGCGACGAGGTGGAATCAGTTTGGCGTGATGACGCGAACGGACGCTACCTGGAGATAGCGGGAGTTGATGGCCCCCTGTCCATCTCGTGGGCCGAACAGACCGGTGTTGGGCCGCAGGGCGTCAATTTGGCTATACAATCGTGAGGGCTCTTGTGAGGACGACAACGCTCTGCTACGGGGGGAAGTTCGCGTTCACTGCCTTTTGGTGGCTGGCCGTACTGTCTGCCTCACAGTGCGCGACCGGGGCCGACAACGGGCTCTTCGTCGGAGCACAGTTCGTGGATGCCGTTGCGGTGGAGGCCCAGGCCTCGGGAAGCGAGAGGGAAGCTACTGAAGCGTTTGTTGACTACATCAAGAAGATGAGTGGGATCACGTTGCGGCTTCTTCCGGACGGTGCGCCTCTCCGCAATCGTCAGGGGGTGGTATTCCTTGGGCGAGCCGCCGTTCGGACAGGCGGGTTCACAGCCGACGAACTGGCGGAAGCCGGTCATGAAGGATACCGGATCCGCGTGAGGAAAGGGAACGTGTATCTGGCAGGAGGGGAGTATTACGGCACGTACTTTGGCGTGTACGCCCTGCTTCAGGAACTCGGCGCACGTTTCTACTCACATGACCACGAGGTGCTGCCGCCGGTTGGCCGCGTCGCTGTCCCACCGCTCGACCTGTTGCGGAAACCTGTGTTCGAGCTCAGGACGATCAAGTACATGGTCATGCGCTTGGGGCAGCATCGTGGCGACCGGCACATGATGCGGCCGAACACTGTCGATCCGGATCTGTCTGTCAGAGTCAGTTGGGTCCACTCCTCGCAGTACTTGGTGCCCTTCTACAGGTACGGCAAGACGCACCCCGAGTACTATGCACGGCGTCGCGACGGGGCCCTTGATGCCCTGCGCATCAAGGGTTCGTGCAGCAAGCTGCACATCTGCATGTCCAATCCGGAGGTCAGGGAGATTGCCAAGGCGCGGCTCATTGGGGCGATGGAGAAGCAGCCCGATCGACGACTGTTCTCTGTCAGCCAATCCGATGGCTACGGCTGGTGCGAATGTGACGGCTGTCGGGCTCTGGATACGCGGCCGGGCGTACGTTCAGACCGCTTGATGGACTTCGTGAACGAACTCGCCGAGGCTGTTCTGCCGACCTACCCCGACAAGGTCATCATGACCCTGGCCTACTGCGAAG
>Ga0209249_1003366_pt1 | contig 11562 bp, 10 predicted proteins | sample SaaInlV_200m_DNA_4_FD_184653 | JGI IMG/M metagenome (GOLD analysis project Ga0209249, IMG submission 184653) | Marine microbial communities from expanding oxygen minimum zones in the Saanich Inlet - SI037_S3LV_200m_DNA (SPAdes) (version 2) | ecosystem: Environmental > Aquatic > Marine >...
GCGAAAATTGCTGGGATGCTAATTTGCGAATTACGCGAATGCTACTAATAGTTATAATTCGCGTAATTCGTAAATTAGCATGGCGAAGCGTTCGCGGCATTCGCATAATTCGTAGATTAGTATCAAACTTATTATAATTAACTTAAAAACTATTATGAAAAAACAACTAGGGTTCTCTCTTGTTGAATTACTAGTAGTAATTGCGATTATTGGTATTTTATCAACATTGGCAGTTATCTATCTTGGTAGCACAACTGAGAAAGCAAATGACGCAAAAAGAATTACTCATGTTAACAACTTGAAAACAGCGTTAGAAGTTATTAAAAGTGAAAATGGTAGCTATGGTACAGTTTGTGCTGCAGGACCTGCAACTGCTTGTTCTGGCTTAGGTGAATATATCCCTGACATGGCTCAGTACACAGATCCTTCAGGTTCAGCAACTGCTTGTACAGCTGTTTCAACAGGTGCTTGTGAATACAATTTTTTAACATTTTCAGGTACTGGTTATGTCTTAGATTTTTATCTTGAAGCTGGTGCTGGTGATCTAGATGCTGGTCCTCATACTTTAATTGATGGTGTTATTGAATAATTTAATTCTGTAAATAACTATGTCTTTGAAAAGATGGTCAAACTCTGATAATGGTCAGTCTGGTTTAGGCATACTTGAAGTTATTGCTATTCTTGCGATTTTGGGAGTACTGTCACTTGTGGCAGTACTGTCAATTCAAGTTATTCAAGAAAAAGCAAGAGATGTAAAGAGAGTTAGTGATATGAATACTCTCTCTACATCTTATAATAAGATTATCTTTGAGTACGATGACTATACTAAATCCGGTTGTACGCTAGGGCACATGCATGCATGCTCTGGTAATTTAGAGATGATGAAAATTTTACCTGTGATAGGTGAGATAAAAGATCCTGTGTATCATAATGATATAGAACTGTGTTCTTATGATTTATGTCGGCAGGATGTTTCTGTTTGCGATTACGCACTTGTTGAGCAGGACGATGGTTATTATGAAGTGCTTTTTAATTTAGAACACGGAATCGAAGATTTTGAGGAGAAAGGTTGTTACAAGTTGACTCCGATTGGCATTCAAAAAATTGAACTTAACTAAATATGATAAATAAATACAAAAATCAAAAAGGTATAACTTTAATTGAAGTTTTAGTTGTAGCGATTATTATAGGAATAATGCTGACGCTGTGGTCAGTTTCTATTGCCGCTAAAAAGGCTGAAGTCCGAGATCTGAAAAGATTGAATGACATTAACGAACTAAAAGGTGCAATGGAGTTAATGAAGAACGAAACTGGTTCATATGATAGAGCTTTTTGTGATTTGACTTACGTCAGCTCGTGTGTTAAAAAGGAGAATTCAGAGCTTAAAGTCTTTTTACCCGGAATCGGAAGGATCAATGACCCTGCTGAACTCAGAAAATCTTGTGGAGAAGGTGATAACTGTACAAGCTCAGAATGTAACTACGCTTTTACTCATTTAGACCCTGATGACTATCAAGTCCTATTTCACCTCGAAAAAGGCGATGAACGATATGGTGGCGAAGGCTGTTATAGATTGTCACCGCTTGGGATTAATAAAGTTAAATAATCACAGTTGATTCGTTGATTCGTTGATTGGTTTATTAGTTAATAAGTTTGAAATTTAGCGCTTGTCTTTACATGTATTTACAAATATTTACTTGTATTCACTTGTATTTACTCATATTTACCTGCGACTATTCACTATGGATTTAAAAGGTTGGATATTCCTTCTATCAGTATTAATTTTTATGTTTGGTGTTTACCAGGCAACAAACGCGGCAGAATTAGGTCGTGTTGATGTTTTAGTAGACGAAATGACGATAAAGAACGGTTATACTGTGAAAAGTTTAGATCAATCTTTTTGGCTGCCCGTTTTTCCAAATCAGTACGATAAACCGGTTAACATTACAATAAAGGAACTCAATAGTGAAGATAAAGCTGTTTCAGATGTGTATGAATATGATATTCGCACAGGTAATAATGGGTTTTTAATAAAACCAGCTTTACTTTCTCTAGAATACAGTGATGATTCAAATGAAGAAAAAGCAATCTATTTTTATGATAATGGAAAATCTTTATGGCGGAAATTACCTTCAACTGTAAGAAGCTCAACCATAATTCAAGCAAAAACAATTTTCCCATACGCAAAAATAGCTGTTTTTAATTCAGATCCAAATGTTTACGTGAAAGAGTCACTTCCACAACCAGTTGTTAAAAAGGTAGCGGCAGTGATTGAGTCTGATAATTCTTTAACTGCGGTGAGTGCTCTTGTTATCAATAAAAAAACTGATGAGATAGTTTTTGCAAAGAACATCAATGATCAAAGATCAATTGCAAGTTTAACCAAACTGATGAGTGCACTCGTCTTTTTAGATCATAATCCTGGATGGAGCAAAGTTGTTACAATGAAACAGTCTGATTTTGTTGGTGGTGCTTCATTGTGGGTTAAAGTCGGAGACAGTGTCACTGTGAAGGATCTGTTCTATTCAACAATGGTTGGTTCCAAAAATAATGCAGTTATGGCATTAGCTAGGTCAACTGGACTAAGTTTTGATCAATTTGTTTCTAAGATGAATCAGAAAGCGATAAAAATGGGATTAACAAAGACTCGATTTGTAGAACCGACAGGTTTGAATGAAGGAAATGTCTCGACAGCTGCTGAAATGGCAGAGATAGCTCTTCAAGCTTTCAATAGATTTGAAGTGCTGCAAGCTAGCACGTCAAAGACGTATACAGTAACAACAAATAACAGTGGGATAAATTATCCAGTTAGAAATACTAGTTTAAAAGTTCTTAATCGAGATTTATACGTAACGGGTACAAAAACAGGTTGGACAGATGAGGCCGGTTACTGTTTGGCTACTCAGGCTAAGAAAGGTAGAGATTCCAATCAAGAGTTGATTGCACTCGTTATGGGAGCGAAGATTAGTCAGAATTATGAAGAAGTTTATGGATTGTTGACTAAGTATCTTAAGTAAATACGGGTGAATATGAGTAAATACATGTAAATATAAGTAAATCGCAGTAAGCGCCCCTTATTCACGCACGACTTCTTGACGGTCGTAGCTTTGCAAGCGAAGACTGTTAGTCTGCGATAAAACAAGCTGCAAAGATTAAAGGGGCAGTGAAAACAAAATTCAAAATAAAAAAATATATTGATAATTGGAATTGATAATTAGAAAATTATGATTGGGGGTGGTTTTTTTTTGTTCCCTAATTTCTAATTTCAAACTTCTAATTTCCTATTTACTATGAGCGATACACAAATTCGTATTCAAGAGATGTACAATGAATTAAAGGAAGCTGAAAAGAAGAAAAAAGAGTTGATGGCTTCAATTAAAGACGCTTATCAAAATTATAAGGAGTTTGATGAAATCAAAGAGGAAATGGATAAACTTAAAGTTCGGAAAAAAGAGATTGACGGAGCTGTGAGAAATGAGTATGCTTCTGAATACAATGATTTAGATGATGTAAAAACTGATATAAAAGATACAAAGATGGTTCTTTCCGACCTAATGTGGAATGAGATCATGAAAAATAAAACCGTTGAAGTTGTTGATCAATATGATCAGAAATATGTACCCGAAGTTACTGTGACGCTTCGTAAAGATGGATAATTTCGGAAGTTCCAAATAACAAATTACAAAAAATAAACAAGAACCAAGCACCAAGTATTAAATGATAAATTAAAAACATAGCTATTTCTTTTTTTAATTAGTTTGAAATTTTGTATTTCTAATTTTGAATTTGTAATTTGTTTGTATTTTGTAATTTGCTATTTGGCTTTTACGTCGTTTCTATGAATAAAAACAACAAAATAAAAGTAGCTATCGGCATGTCTGGCGGAGTCGATTCTTCAGTTGCTGCGGCATTATTAAAAAAACAAGGTTACGACGTTGTTGGCATTTTTATTCAATTTTGGTCAGAAAAGGTGAAAGGATCAGCTCGAGATAATGTTTGTTGTTCATTTGAATCGAAAAATGATGCACAGAAAGTCTGTCGGCAATTAGGTATGCCGTTTTACACAATGAACATGAAGACTGATTTTAAGAAGGCGGTAGTAGATGATTTTATCTGTAAATATGAAAAAGGAGATACTCCTAATCCTTGTGTTAGATGTAATAAGTACATTAAATTTGGCGAATTTATTAAGAGAGCGAAGGCTCTGGGTTGTGATTATGTGGCGACGGGGCATTATTCACGTATCACGCATCACGTAGCACGTAACAAATACGAATTGAAAAAATCAAAAGATAAGGAGAAGGATCAGACGTATTTTTTGCATCAGTTGACGCAGAATCAGCTTAAGCATGTATTATTTCCAGTTGGCAAATACACAAAGCCAGAAGTGAGAAAGTTAGCGAAGAAGTTTGATTTGCCGACTAAGAGTAAGTTGGAATCTCAGGAAGTTTGTTTTATTCCGGATGGGAACCTGGAAAAATTCTTGAAACGTCACTTAACTTTTTCTGCTGGCGATATTAAGGATATAAAAACAAAGGAAGTTCTTGGTCAACACAAAGGATTGCCTGTCTACACAATCGGGCAGAGAAAGGGGATTGGCTTGGCTGCTGGACCTTGGTTTGTTGTAAGAAAGGATAGTAAAAGCAATGTGCTATGGGTCACGAATGATGAGAAAGATTTATTAAGTAACGAATTTACTGTAAAAAATGTAAATTGGATAGTAGGAACAGAAAATCTTCTGTTCCCCATGCGACTAAAATGCAAAATAAGATACCGAACAAAATCAGTGTTCGCAACGATAAAAAAAGACTCAAAAAGTAAGTCAATGAACAACTATATTGTTCAATTCAAAAAACCACAAAGAGCAATCACCAAAGGACAGTATGCAGTATTTTATAAAGGGAAAAGCTGTCTAGGTGGTGGTGAAATTTATTAATAAATTGAAAGATATTTAGAAAAAGGTGCTATTGCATCTTTTTTGTTTTTGTGTTAATATATGATAATTGTTCATTCATAATTTGTTCCGCAACTATTTGCTTCTAACGTTGGAGGGCACGATGAGTATATATCAAGCCGGAAGAACAATCCTTTCTCAGACACCAGGTATCAATGTGATGCAGATACCTAATTATCCACGATTTGAGTGGTATCATTTTTTGCCGCCTGAAATGGCACTTATGTTGGGTGTGAATTTGCAAAGTGATGTTTCAATGATGTCTATGGCAGCGCACGAATTATTGTTAAAAAATGGCATCCCAACATTCTTTGTAGAGGCACCATCTATCAATTCTCACGTCGTGCATTCTTGTACAATGTTGCCGTTTGAAGTCGTGATGAGGAGATATCCTGGTGGGCGATTGATTCAACGTGATAATTGCCATGTGTATATGTTCGATCATGAATATGTTGTAGATCTGCTGGATGTTTCTGCTATAGAACTGTATTTGTTGACCGAGCAGGGAAAAGTGATGTTTGACCATTGTCCAATCCCTTTGAAGATCAAAAAACCTTTAGATGGATTAGATAGCTTGTTTGTATCGTTCACAGCTGGAATGGTTGCAGATCAAATCTCCTTACTTCACTCAACTCATTCCGATCTTCAATCGGAAGTGATGGCTTGTTGTTCGTTAGTTCCTTTTAGACTTTCGAATAAAAAAGTTGTTGAGATGTTTGATATGGCAGTGAACGCATTTAAGTTATTGGAGGCTGGTTGGGCTCGGGCTGACTATACTCTGATTGATTTGCGTTTGCGATTCGGATTTACTCAGTCGGGGAAGCTAGTAATTGCTTCTGTGATTGATAGTGATTCCGTGACATTGATATTGACTAATGACAGGCGTTCAAAGGAAACCCTTCGATACGCAGAATATCTCAGTGCAGTCTCTATGAGAGGTTTACCTGGATTTATTGGATCAATTGCTCAATGCGCTCGACAGTTCTTCCCTGAAAAGGACTAAGACTCACATCTGAGCCACTCCCATTGGAGTGGTTTTTAATTTGTAAAATTCGCAGCTTTTTGCTAACATATGGGCAGAATCACTGTTCCTTTTATGGCTATGTTGTTCACCCCCTTTTCAAGGAGAAACTCATGTCGGCAAGTATGCTCAAACCTGGTGCTAGGATTGCAATAGGTAAAACAAAGACGATTTATACGGTTGAAGAACATCCAGACCTTTGCTGGATCGAAAATCGAGATGATATTACTGCGGATGATGATCCGAGTAAAACAAGAGAGATAGAGGGCAAAGCTCTTTTTGCTACTACAGTGACCTGCAACGTTTTTGCTCTGTTGAAAAAACTTGGCATAGCTGTCGCATTCAGGGTACAAACAGATGATACGTCCTTTGTCGCAAAACGTTGCAGAATGATCCCGATTGAAGTTGTGGTACGACGGTTTGCTGTCGGGAGTTACTTGAAAAGATCTCCTGAATTAGTTGTTGAGGAAGGAGCTCCCCCTCATCGATTTGAAGACGTTGTTGTCGAACTCTTTCTTAAGACAACAAGAGGTGAGTTGATTGTTAACGATGAGACTGTTGTGTCTGGTCTAAATCCAGGGAAAGGTGAAGAAGATCCGTTGATGATTTACAATCCTCGGGAGTATGGTAGGTACTATCTTTATCATCCTAAAAGACCAGTAACTCCAGAAAGCTCTTTGAATAGATCTCTTTCTGTGGATCAATTAGGAGTAAAGCTTGTAAATATTGAAAATATTCAGGAAATATCACGAAGAGTGTTTCTATTGCTTGAAAAAGCATGGGAACGGCTGGATTGTCGATTGATTGATTTCAAGATTGAGTTTGGGATTACAGCTGACGGGGAATTGGTTGTTGCTGATGTCATTGATAACGACAGTTGGCGATTGCGAGATCAGGACTGGAATGAGCTGTCAAAACAAGTTTTCCGTGACGGTGCAGGTCTTGACGAAGTTTCGACTGTTTACGAGTTAGTTGCTGAACTATCAAGGAAATTCCAAGCAATGCAAATCTCTCTCCCATAGAGAAACCCACAAGAATCGCTGCAACAGCGGTTCTTTTAAGATCTTGCAATAATTATGAAATTAATGTAATATTACATAATCGATGATTATTCGTCGTAGTACCTTGATATTCACATACCGAAGAAGGAGCGTATTATGGATCGCCGTTATGCCAAGATACAAATGGATGCCATTTGGAGTGAAAAAGCAAAGTTCCAGTTTTGGTTTTTGGTCGAGATGACCGTTCTTGAAGCGAGAATTCGGCTTGGTCATATCAAAATAGAAAATGGGTTGGCGTTAATCGAGCAAGCCAAGAGAATGGTTCAGATTGACGCTGGAGCAATTAATGAGTATGAGTCAAAAGTGAGCAAACACGACGTAGTCGCGTTTCTGCATCATGTTTCGCCGCAAATACCAGAAGAATTACGACCTTATTTGCATCAACTGATGACGTCTTATGACGTACATGATCCGGCTTTCTTCGCATTCCAGTTGCGGCAAAGCGTGATTTTGATCAGAGAACAGTTTGTTTCATTGATGGATGTTCTTAAACGTCGAGCACGTGAGTTTAAGAAAACGTTGCAAATGGGACGTACTCACTTGGTTCATGCTGAATATACAACATTTGGCTTGACTCTTGCCAAATGGTACGAGGAAGCTAAGCAGTATTTGCAAACGCTAGATGATTTGATTGAAAAAGTGGCAGTTGCCAAGTTCTCGGGAGCTGTCGGAAATTACACCTTACCTCCCATCGTGGAAAAGGAAGCTTGTCGATTGTTGAATGTTCGACATGTTGTGGCTACTCAGATCATAACGCGCAGCATTGTGGCTCACTACGTCAGTGATTTGGTTATTGTTGCTGGATTTATGAACAAAATAGCTGATGATCTTCGTAAATTGACAGCGACTGAATGTTGTGAAGTTCAAGAGTATTTTAAGCCAGGTCAAAAGGGATCCTCGGCGATGCCTCACAAGCGTAATCCTATTAGTTTGGAAAATATTGGTGGGCAATATCGATCAATCATTGGTCTACCAATTACAGCTTTTTTGAATCAGGAAACAGATTTCGAAAGAGATTTGCGAAATTCGTCAGCAGAAAGAAATACAATTGCTGATGTATCGCATTTGACGCTCTATATTGTTGTACGGTTGACAAATGTCATTGACAAGATGTATGTCTATCCAAAGAATATGCTCAGAAATGCGGCGTTGTCTCATGGCCTAGTATTTTCTCAATTGGTGCAATCAACGCTCGCAGACAAGGGACAAATTCCTCGGGAAGATGCTCATCAACTTGTTTATGATATTGCTCAACATTGCATTGAGGAGAACTGTGACTTTTTCACTGAGTTGAAAGCGAATGATAAAGTAATGGCCGTCTTGGACGAGGTTGAGCTAAAAGCAATGTTTAATCCCTGGGCTCAGTTGCCGTATTTGGATGAACAGTTTGAATCAATTTTCGACGAAGTCGCCTAGGATAAACCGTAACAGGACCTGAAACCTCATTGTTTCAGGTTTTTTATTGCAAAAATATTTTATTAAATCGCTGAATATTCTAAAATTATGTAAATTAATTTACTTTTAAGGTCTTGACAAACTTAATCATTTATAGTAAATTGATATGATCACAACTGCGTTGTGATAGTGTTCATTCAAAAGAGTTTGCAAAAGAAGGAGTTTCTGATGACAAAAGTTTTGGATTCTCGAGTACTTGATGAACTGCAACGAGACGTGAACAGTTCGGCACAGGATGTTTTGAAAAGGATGAAACGTCTTGAGTACCTTCTTGAGTCAGTAAGTGCTGAGTTAAAAGAACGATTTTTAACGATTAAGGCTAGCGCTTTGTTCCGACTTTTCAGAAGGAATGAGGCCGAAGCTATTCTAGTTGATGTTCTTGATTTGAATAGTGAAAGTGCATATGCATGTGGATTGCTTTCGAAAATCATGCAAGTAAAGAAGCAACATCGTAAAGCAGTTGATTATGCTAGACGGGCTGTTGCTATAAATGAAAATCCTTTGTCATTGATAACATTGCTCTATTCTTTATTTAATTACACTTGGAATAAACATGAGTTCTCCCCGGAACTTATAGGTGAGATTTGTAATGAAATAGAGCGATCCATAGTTCGTCTAAAAGAGTTTCAACTTTATCAAAATCAGAGAGATACAGTTGAAAATTTCGAAATCAGATTGGCGACGTTGCAAGGGCGTTCTCGTGAAGTTTACCCCAAATTAAAGGCTCGGTTTGATAGAACGGAAAAACCAAAGCAAAACATGTATACTGATTTGATTTCTGTTGCGCTTGAATTGGGGGAGATCGGCGACATTAGGTATTATTTGCACTTGGCTGTTCAGAACAAAAAGATTGCGCCTACTCCGGCTTGGTTCAGTATTGGAGAAAAATTGCGTCATAATCTGGAGCTTCAGCTTGCCAAGAAAGTTTTTGCAGCAATGGGGTTTCACCACCCCAATAATTGTTTGCATTACACCTTGTGTTGTATCAAGCTTTCTGAGTTCACAAAGGCGATTGAAACGTTGCAACTGGTAAAAGGCTACTTGTCTGGTGAACGAAAGTATTCAGAGAATACGAAATTCAAATATTTGTCTTTCGTTATACTCTGTTATGACGCTATGTGTCGAGAGGCAGAGAGAATTCCTCGAGAGTTCACTCATATAGCAAGATCAGTTGCAAGAGAAGTGCGAGATATTCCAGCTAATGCCGCGGGTGATTTAGTGGCATTTACAAGAACGAAAGATCTGGCTGTGAAATATTTTGTCTAATAACTATAATTTAAGCTAGCGGCTATTAGTTGCTGGCTTTTTTAATTGCAAAAAATGATAAATTACGGTAAAATTATAATATTGAACACAAAATTACAAATTGGTTACAAATTTACAAATGGAGATAGATAATGTTAATCAGATTTGTATATTTGTAATAATTCGTAATTTGTAATATATGACTACAAACGAACTACGACAAAAATATCTAAACTTTTTCAAATCAAAAGGACACGCTATAATCCCGTCTGCTTCTTTGATTCCGGAAAATGATCCAAGTGTTTTATTTTCAACAGCTGGAATGCATCCACTCGTACCTTATCTAATGGGAGAAAAACATCCTGCTGGGACAACTCTTGCAAGTGTTCAGAAATGTGTGCGAACAGGGGATATTGATGAAGTTGGTGATAACACGCATGGAACTTTTTTTGAGATGCTTGGTAATTGGAGTTTGGGGGATTATTTTAAGAAAGAATCAATTGAGATGTCTTTTGAGTTTTTAACTAAAGAACTTAATATTCCAATAGAAAAACTAGCTTTCACTGTTTTTGAGGGAGATGATGATGCGGATAAAGACGTAGAATCTGCTGAGTTTTGGAAATCTCATGGTGTTTTAAGTGATCGAATCCAAGCACTTAACAAAGAAGAAAACTGGTGGCCCGCTGGTGGTAAAAATCCAGGACCTCAAGGTCCTGATACTGAAATCTTTTATTGGGCAAGTGATGAACCTGCTCCTGAGAAATTTGATCCAGAAGATGATACTTGGATTGAAATCTGGAACAATGTTTTCATGCAGTTTAATAAAACTGACAAAGGATACGAACCTCTAAAACAGAAAAATGTTGATACTGGTATGGGATTGGAGAGGACAGTGGCTGTTTTGAATGGAATTGACGATCTTTATCAGATTGATATTTATGTTCCGATAATTAAAAAAATTGAAGAGATAACTGGATTAAAATATTCTGATAAAAAACGAGAATTTAGAATTGTTGCCGATCATATTAGAAGTGCGGTTATGATAATGGGAGATAGAAATGGAATCGCTCCAAGTAATTTGGATCAAGGTTATATTGTTCGTCGTCTAATTAGAAGAGCTGTTCGATTCGGTAAAATCCTTGGGATTGATAAAGCGTTTACTCACGAAGTGGCTGAAGTTGTACTTGTTCAAATGAGCGCTGTTTATGATGATGTAAAAGAAAATCATGACAATGTTCTTAATCAATTAAAGGCAGAAGAAGAAAAGTTCGCTAAAACATTAGAAAAAGGGTTAAAAGAATTTGAAAAAATGAGTTCAGATAATAAAATCTCTGGAGCTGAAGCTTTTATTTTGTTTTCAACATACGGATTTCCTTTGGAAATGACTCAAGAGTTAGCTGCTGAGAAAGGTGTGACTATTGATGAGGTTGAGTTTGAGAAAGAAATGAAAAAACATCAAGAGGCTTCTAAGAAAGGATCAGAACAAAAATTTAAAGGTGGATTAGCAGACAGCGGTGAAGAAACTGCTAGACTTCATACTGCGACTCATCTTCTTCAAGCCGCTCTGCGAAAAGTTTTAGGAGATCATGTGGCGCAAAAAGGTAGTAATATCACAACGGAGCGACTTCGTTTTGATTTTACTCATGATGAGAAATTAACGGATGAACAGAAACAGGAAGTTGAAAAATTGGTTAATGAGTGGATCAAAGCTGATTACGAAGTTAACTGTGAAGAGCTTTCATTTGACGAAGCAAAAAATAAAGGCGCGATAGGTCTATTTGAAGATAAATACGGTGATCAAGTGAAGGTTTACAGCATCGATGAAA
>Ga0209249_1003369_pt1 | contig 11551 bp, 12 predicted proteins | sample SaaInlV_200m_DNA_4_FD_184653 | JGI IMG/M metagenome (GOLD analysis project Ga0209249, IMG submission 184653) | Marine microbial communities from expanding oxygen minimum zones in the Saanich Inlet - SI037_S3LV_200m_DNA (SPAdes) (version 2) | ecosystem: Environmental > Aquatic > Marine >...
GTCCCAGTAATCCTAATTTGGATGTGTTAGGCTCAGCAATGGCCTGGCAGATTTTTTTAGCTAAGCAGAAAAAAAAGGCGGACATCTGTTTTGATGGTAAGATTGCTAAATATGATTTTTTGCCCAAGGGCACTAATGTACAAAAGAGCCTTGGTAATCTGAATAAGTTTAAAATTGTTTTAGATATTTCCAAAACAAAAGTAAAACAATTAAGTTATGATGTTAGTGGTGATGAGCTAGTTATTGATATAGTTCCAGATAATGGAATTTTTAGTGCTAAAGATGTTCAAACAGATAGGGGAGAATATAAGTATGATTTGATTATTATTTTGGGAGCAGACAGTATTGAATCTTTAGGAAGTGTGTTTATTGAGAATAGACATTTTTTTCATAGCAGCCCGATTTTAAATATTGATACTTCAGTGCTTAATGAAAATTATGGTCAGTTAAATATAGTAGAGGCCAATAGTACATCACTGGCAGAAATTTCTTATCATATTTTGAAGAAAGGCATTAATCAAGAAATGGCTACTTGTCTTTTAGCTGGTATGATATTAGCTACTAATAGTTTTCAATCTCCTAAAGTTACTCCTGATAGTTTAGCTTTAGCTTCACAGCTTATTATCAAAGGTGCTCAACGTGAAAAAATAATTCAAGGTCTTTATAGAACAAAAAACATAAGCACTCTTAAAAGCTGGGGCAAGGTTTTATCTAGACTTAAAAAGCAAGATAATATTATTAGCTCATTTTTGAATAATGATGAATTAGAAAATTTGCCCAAAGATTTTTCAGATATGGTTAAAGATTTAATTTTATCTACACCTGGCACTCAAGTTGCAGTAATATTTTATCAATTAGAACTTTATCAAACTGAGGCGTGGGTTTATAGTATAGCTAATATTAATGCTACAGATCTCATCAAAGATTTAGGGGGTAGCGGTAGTCGTCATCTAGCCAAAATCATAATAGATAAGGACATAGAATCTAGTACAGATAAGATTATATCTAACATATCTAAGAAATTAGATATCATAAACGGAGCTTAGAGGACTTCACAAAACACGCTAAGTAGTCTATAATATTTATGTTTTCCGCCAAAGGCGGACAGGTACAACGTCCTGTAGCTCAGTCGGTTAGAGCACCACTCTTATAAAGTGGGGGTCCCGGGTTCAAGTCCCGGCAGGACGACCACATTATTAAAATAATTATATGTTTAAACCAGAAGGAATGCCTCAGGATCCAGTAATGGAACATACAGAGGCGCAAGACAAATCATTTTTAGCTAGAAAAATAGAAGCTTTGAAAGATAGAGTGGCTTCTATAGGTAAAGGATTCGAAAGGAATATGGCTCGAGGTAATATGACTTTTGTTGTTATGGCTGCTATAGCTGTTTTGGCAGTTAGCGAAGGGCAAGCCCAAGAAAAAGATTATGATGAATTAGCAGATTTAGCTGATCGTTCATCAGAGTTAACTTTAGATGAAGTACATCAAGCTTTGGATAAATATCACATTCAAGTGCCCAAGTCTTGGAGCCCCATAGCTTCAAGTGAAGTTAGAGAAGAAGGTGAAATTACAGCTGATGGTTTTGTGGGCGTTGATGGTGCTTCTGGTATAGATAGAGATGAAGATATTAATTTCTCTGTGGATGATTTTGCAGATGGAGATAGAGATTTAGGAGTGCTAACATCTGGTAGATTAATAAGTAGAGAAATAGATCGTGCTGGAGATTCGCCAGAAGATGGGCTTGATACATTCTTTATTTCAGAAACTGAATTGTCTGATTATAACGAAGATGATATTGAAGGTGTTGGTAAGTCTATGACAGCTGAAGGAATGGGAGAAACTAGAGAAAGAGCCTTTATAGCTGCTATGGACGAATTGTCAAAGCAAAAAGAAATGTATGTAAGATCAGTCGCTGCACAAAATGTTGAAGAAGCCAGTACTACACAAGGAGGTAATACTACAACAGAATTAAATCAATATTATGTTGATATTATAGCTATAGATAGTTTAAATTTCTTTGAGGATGTTAAAGTAGCATCAGAAGAAGAGGTTAAAATAGATGGTCAAAAATTTATAAAGATAGTAGTAGAAGCTCGTGGGGCAGAGTTGACAAAATAAGCAATTTTTGATACATTTTTACCGTTAAATTCAAATAAGATATGGGAACAAAATTAAAGAATAAAAGATTATCAGTTAAAAGACGGAGACGTAAGAAACTGAAAAGACGAAATAGATTTAAAAACAAATAATTTTTTATATTTATTAAAAAACCGTTCTGGCCACGCGCGATTCTTAGGGCAAGAGGCGGTTTTTTTGTTTGGATTTTAAATTAGAAAATTATTATATATGTTATAATATAGCTATTATAATTTGATTAAATAAATAATATTATGGCTGGATTAATTAAAAAAATATTGGTAGCTGAAGATGAAAAGCCAATGGCTAAGGCTTTAGTTTTAAAACTGAATCATGCTGGCTTTGAAGCCAAGGCAGCTTTTAATGGCGAGGAAGCTATTGAAGAGATGGCTAAGAATGATTATGATCTATTACTATTAGACATGATTATGCCTCGCATGGATGGTTTTACTGTGCTAAAAAAATTAAAAGAGCAGGGCACTAAGACTAAAATAGTAGTAACATCTAATTTAGGGCAAGAAGAAGATTTTAATAAAGCTAAAGAATTAGGAGCTACTGACTATTTTGTAAAATCAGACACTTCTTTGTCTGAAATTGTTGATTACATTAAAAAAATGTAATCATTTGTAGTGTATAGTTAAAAATAAAATTAAAAATAAAATCTATGAAGCTGGATAGCAAAAAAATTATTGATATCCTAGCTCGTGAGAACTATGTAGAGCAGGAGGATCTAGATAAAGCTAAGGAGTATATTAAAACTCATAATGTTTTGATTACAGATTATTTACTTGGTGAAGGAATTATTACTAAAGATCTTTTAGGTCAGGCAATTTCTGAATCTTTAGAAGTGGTTTATGCTGATCTTAATACTCATGAGCCATCAAAAAAACAAGTTTTGAAAATTCCTGAAAAACTCGCCAGAAAATTGCGAGTTGTTTTGTTTGCCGAGGATAAAAAAAGTATCACGATTACTAGTGATGATCCAAAACAAGTTGGTTTAGAAACAAAGTTGCAAGAAATTTTTCCTAAACAGAAAATAAAAATAACTTTTTCAGTGTCGGATGATATTGATAATGCTTTTAGTCATTATCGTAAATCATTAGCTACTCGTTTTGCTAAAATAATTGAAGGTAAAGAGAGAATTGCTCCAGAAATTTTAGATGAAATTATAAATGATGGTTTAACTCATAAGGCTTCAGATATTCATTTTGAGCCAGACGAAGATACAGTTACTATTCGTTTTAGAATAGATGGTGTACTTCATGAAGCTGGTGTGATGCCGAAAGAGCATTATGAAAATATTTTGAATAGAATCAAGGTGCAGGCTCGTATGCGTATTGATGAACATAATTCTGCTCAAGATGGATCAGTTAGACATCAAATTAATGATACAGAAAAAGTAGATCTTAGAATATCGATAGTACCAACTCTTGATGGGGAAAAAATAGTAATTCGTATTTTAGCTGAATATGTTAAGAATTTGAATTTTTCTAATCTAGGTCTATCTATTAAACATCAAGAAATATTAGAAGAAGAAGCTCGTAAACCTTTTGGTATGATATTAGTTACTGGGCCGACTGGCTCTGGTAAAACCACTACTCTATATGCTTTGTTAAAACTTTTGAATAAGCCAGAAGTAAATATTACAACAATTGAAGATCCGGTTGAATATAAAATACCAGGCATAAATCAAATTCAAATTAATAATCAAACCAATTTAAGTTTTGCTAAAGGACTTAGGTCCATTGTTAGACAGGATCCAGATATCATTTTAGTGGGAGAGATTAGGGACAAGGAAACTGCTGAAATTTCAGTTAATGCGGCTTTGACTGGTCATTTACTTCTGTCTACTTTTCATTCTAATGATGCGGCAACCGCTATTCCTAGACTTTTAGATATGGAAGTAGAGCCTTTTTTATTAGCTTCTACTTTAGAATTAGTAATAGCTCAAAGACTAGCCAGGCGTATCTGTGAACATTGTCGAGTTAGTATTAATAAAGAAGATAAAGTTATAAAAAAATTAATTAAAAATATTGATCCAAAATTAGCGGATAAAATTAGCACTTTGTATAAGGGTAAGGGTTGTAATATTTGTAGTGATACTGGTTATAGTGGTCGTACAGCACTTTATGAAATTATTAAAGTTAGTGCTGAAATGCAAGATTTAATTTTACAAAATCCATCTAAACAACAACTTTGGGATTTAGCCCAAAAACAAGGTAGCGTATCCTTATTTGAAGATGGCTTAGAGAAAGTAAAAAGTGGAGTAACTACATTGGAAGAATTAATGAGAGTTTCTCCTCCATCTAAATAAAAATAAAATGTTTAAAATAAAATCATCATCTAAATCTCAACCCAAGCCCATCAAAAGAAAGATGGGTTTATTGTCTAGAATGGGTCTAGCAGAAGAGAAAAAATATTTTGTAGAGAATTTATCAATGCTTCTAGCGTCTGGCATGAGTATTTTAGCGGCTTTAAAAGCTATTAGAGTAGAGCTAAAGTCGGTTCAGATGAAGCGAATGGTTAGAGGTCTAGAAGAGGACATAAATAATTGATCCAATTTATCTAAAGCACTTGATAGTACTCATTTATTTTCACCCTATGTAATATCTTTGATTGAAATTGGCGAGCAATCAGGTCGTTTGTCAGAAAATTTAGAAGTAATAAATATTCAACAGCAAAAAGAAAACGCTATACGTTCTAAAGTAAAATCAGCTACACTCTATCCAGTCTTTGTATTAGTTTTTACTTTTATTGTAGCTGTATTTTTATCTTGGTTCGTTTTACCAAAGCTATCTAATGTATTTTCTAGTCTTAATGTAGAATTACCTTGGATTACTAGGGCTATTATTAGTACTGGCAATTTTGTCAGCGCCAATGGTCTTAATTTTATACCAATTGTAATAGTGTTATTGCTAGTATTACTCTATTTTATATTTATATTTAGAAAAACTAAATTTATTGGTGAAGCATTTTTATTTACCGTACCAGTTGTGAAAGACTTTATTCGTCAGGTTCAATTGACACGTTTTGGTTTTATTTTAGGGAGTTTATTAGAGTCTGGCTTACCAGTTAATGATGCTTTGGACTCTTTAATTTCTTCTACCAGTAATAAAAAATATAAGGAATTTTATATTTATCTTAGAAAAAGTATAGACGATGGGAATTCTTTTCAGAAGAGCTTCAAAGAATATCCTAAAATGAGAAAATTGATACCTATGCCCATTCAGCAAATTATTGTAGCTGGTGAGCAATCAGGTGGATTGTCAGCTACGCTTACTAAAGTAGCTGAAAATTATGAGTCCAAGATGGACAATACTACTAAAAATTTAGCAGTTATGCTAGAGCCAATTCTTTTAATATTAGTAGGTCTTGGAGTGGCTATTATTGCTATAGGTGTAATATTACCTATTTATAGTTTATTAGATAATGTAAATAATCCAAATAATTCAGCGCCAGCCAGTAGTGCACCTGCTAGAATAGAGGAGCAAGTTGCTATTCCAGATGAAGTAGTGATAGATCAAAAATTATTTTTAGAAATAATCAGTGATAGCAGTGATAGTGTGGATGTTTATGATGAGCCAGACGGAATAGTAGTTGGGCAGTTGGCTATGGGAGGCAATTTTGAACTTTTAGAGCAAGAAGATGATTGGACGAAAATATCTTTGCCAGATGAAGAAATTATTTGGATACCTTCTCAATATGTCAAAATTAAATAAAAATAATAATTTTGGTTTTACTTTGGTAGAGCTAATTTTGGTAATAGTTTTTACAGGTATGTTGGCGGGAATATCTATTCCTGTTTATAATCGGTTTCAAAATGCAAATAGCGTAGAACTAGCTTCTATGAGCTTAGTGCAAAGTTTAAGAAGGGCTCAAGTTTTATCTAAAGCTAGTGACGGAGACTCGAATTGGGGGGTTTATATATCTTCAGGGCAAATTACTTTGTTTAAAGGAGTTAATTATGCTGGTCGAGATATAAATTATGATGAAAATTATTTTATAAATAATAATATAACTATTTCAGGATTACAAGAAATAGTTTTTGATAAATTTAGTGGTGATCCACAAAGTATAGGTTCAACTACTTTTATTATAAATATTAATGCCAGTAAAACAATCACAATTAACAGCAAGGGTGTACTCAATTACTAATAAACAGGGTTTTTCTTTAGTAGAAATCGTTTTGGTTAGTGCTTTATTTGTTTTATTAGCTTCTGCTTTGATAGGCAATCTAGTTTACGGTCAAGAATCAACCATGTTGGCTGGAAATAGGTCTAGGGCAGTTTTTTTAGCTGAAGAAGGATTGGAAGCTACTCGTAATATTCGAGATGATGATTTTTCTAATTTAGTAGATGGCACTTATGGTTTATATAATGTATCTGAAGAGTGGAGCCTAGCAGGACCTTTTGATATCAATGGAATTTATACTAGGCAGGTTATAGTTTCTTCAATTGACGCTAATACTAAACAAATTACATCTCAAATTGATTGGCAACAAACGCCACAACGCACAGGCACAATAGCTCTTACTTCTTATTTAACTAATTGGTCGGCTATTGTGATTCCTGGTATTGGTGACTGGACAAACCCAGCTGAAGATGGATTTATTGACCTAGGAGATAATAATAATGGCTATCGTATTCAAACGCAAGGTAATTATGCTTATATTATTAGAACAGGTGGTACTCCAGAGTTCGCTATTATAGATATATCAGATAGCGCTAGTCCTAGCGTGACAGGTTCATTAAATTTACTAGGCAGTCCTAGAAATATTGCTGTGTCTGGGAATTATGCTTATATAGCTTCCCGTAGAAATGGAGAAGAATTGCAAGTGATAGATATTTCTAATCCAGCTTCACCCAGTCAAGTAGGGTCATATGATGCCTCGGGCAATGATGATGGTTATGCGGTAGCTGTAGTTGGTACTACAGTGTATTTGGGGCGGACTAATGGTACAGAGTTTTTTATAATTGACGTGTCTACACCAGCCAGTCCATCTTTGATCGGATCACTTAATTTATCAGGTACTATCCGAGATATAGCAGTGGTAGGTGATTATGCTTATTTAGCTACTTATGGTACAGAATTGCAAGTGATAGATATTTCTACACCAGCCAGTCCATCTTTGATTGGATCACTTGATTTATCAGGAGGATCCGATGCTTATGCTATTGTAGCTTTTAGTAATACTGTAGTTTTAGGTAGGAGTAGTGGCGACGTGCATATTATAGACGTCAGCACACCAGCTAGTCCGTCAGAGTTAGGATCTTATGATGCATTAAATGATGTACATGATTTATCTTTAGGAAATAGTAATGATTATGTATTTATAGCTAGTGATGAAAATAGTATGGAGTTTCAGGTGATAGATATTTCTACACCAGCTAGCCCTAGTCTAGTAGGTTTCTTAGACTTATCAGCTGATTTGAATGGAATAGCCTATAATAGTGGTTTAGACATTGCAGTAGCAGCTAGTGATAATAATTCTACAGAATTAACTATTATAATTCCTCAATAAAAATGGAGAATATTAATAATAAAAAAGGATTTACACTTGTTGAACTAATTTTGTATGTAGCAATTGGTTCTATAGTTCTTTTAGTAATCACTAGTTTTTTTCAGACTAATTTATCATCGCGTGCTAAAATTAAAGCTATAAGTGAGGTAGATCAGCAGGGTGCTTATTTAATGCAGACTATTACTCAGACCATTGTTAATGCTGAAGCTATAAATTCTCCAAGTATTGGCACTAGTGCAACTACCTTATCTCTAGATGTAGTAGATGTGGCTGATGACCCAACATTATTTAATAATATTTCCACTTATATATATTTAACTGAAGGCGTAGCTACGCCGATAGCTTTAAATTCTAATTTAGTAGAAGTTAGTAATTTAAGTTTTACTAATATGTCTAAAGTAAGTACTCCTGGAAATATTCGAATACAATTTGATTTGAGTTTTGTAAATAATACCAATCGTAATGAGTATGATTGGACTAAAACATTTTATGGTAGTGCTAGTTTAAGATAATTATGTTGAAATATAAATTAAAAAATCAGCCCATTCGACTTCGCTCAGGGCAAGCAGGCTTTTCTTTACTACTAACTATTGTGTTAATAGTAGCAATTAGTATTAGTATTGCGGTTTCTATTTTGTTAATTGGTATAGATTCTTCAAAAACCAGCTTTGCTAATCAACAAGCTAATCATGCCAAGGCTATTGCGAATGCTTGTGCTGAAGAAGCTTTACAAGAAATTAGGGATAGTGTTCCATTTTCAGGTTATGGAAATTTGGTTTTTAGTCAGGGTAGCTGCGGATATTTTGTAACAAATAGTGGCGGGCAAAATAGAAATATTGTAGTTTCTAGTACAGTTGGAACGATGGTGCGTAAAGTAGAAATAGATATAGACACTATTAATCCTCAAATTAATATTTCTTCTTGGCAAGAAGTGGCTACTTTAAGTGGCGAATAATAAAAAATTAAGTAGTTTGTGTTATAATATAAATATGGATAGATTAAAAAAATCAGGATTTACACTTATTGAGCTAATTTTAGTGATTGTTTTGATAGCGGCTTTAGCAGCCTCTACTTATGCTTTAATAAATCCTCAAAAAAGATTTAAAGAAAACAGAAATGCTCAGCGTACGGCAGATGTAAATTCCATTTTAAGTGCTACTTACCAATATTATGTTGATAATGACGGAATAATACCTCCTATTATACAAGAAAACGCTGATTGTTTTAGTGAAGCGGCTCATACAGGAATATGTAAATCAGATATTGCTGGGTTAACTTGCACAGTGGCTGGTTATATATCACTGAGCGATTTGACCACTAATGAGAAATATTTGTCTGTCATGCCAATTGATCCAACGGGCGAGAGTACATACGGCACAGGTTATTTTATAGTAAAAAATGTAAATTCTAAGATAACAGTTTGTGCACCTAGTGCAGAAGATACTACTATAAGCATAAGTCGTTAAAATAAAAATAATCATGAATATAAACTTAAAAACAAAATTTACATTATCAATTTTGACGGTAGTATTAGTTTTTGGTGCTATAGCTACAGTTTCTATTTTCTTTTATGCTAAAAATATTATTCTTGATTTACAAAGAGAGAATCTACAAAAATTAACCGTAGAACAATCTCATAAAACAGCTCAATTTTTTGCTAATGCTCAACAGTTAGTAGATGGTTTATCTACTAATCTAGATATTATAGAATATTTTCAAGAGTCAAATAAAGTATTACAAGATGCTAATATTGCACAGCATCTAGAGCATTATAAAGTGGGACCTGCATTTTTAGCAATATATATAATGGACAGTGAGGGAAAAGTTTGGCTATCTACAGAAGAATCATTTTTAGGAAAAAATTATGGTTTTCGGAATTATTTCAAAAATGCCATGCTTGAAAAAACATCAGCTAGCGTAGTTTTAGGGATAACTAGTAAAAAGTTGGGTTATTATTTTTCAAAGCCTGTAAAAAATGAATTGGGGCAAGTTTTGGGAGTTGCTGTTATAAAAATAAACCCTGACTATATACATGAAGCTTTAGATTTAGCCGCTTATAGTGAAGAATCTCATATTATGCTGACAGATGAATATGGCGTGGTGGTGTTTTCTGATAAAGAGAATAGAAAATATAAAAGTCTTGGTATTTTATCAGAGAGTGATAAAGAAGAAATTGAGCTTAAAAGAAGTTTTGAGGGTATAGAGATTGAACCTTTGCAATATAATATATCAAAAACGACTTTAGATAATATAGATAGTGTGGCTATATTTGATATTTATGATAAAGAAGACGGAGAACAGGAAATGCTTAGTGTTACAAAAATAGCTGATTTACCATTTTTTATAGTTATAGAAGAATCTGCTAGTCAATATTTACAGCCAGTAGTTAATATAGCTTATATTTTAAGTCTAATGGTAGCTTTAGCTGCTTTAGCTGCTTCATTATCGATATTCATATTTATAAGTAAATTTTTAAAACCTTTAAAACAATTAAAAGAAGCCTCTCAAGAGCTCAGTAAAGGTAATTTAAAACATAAAATTAATATTAAAACAGGTGATGAGTTAGAAGATTTGGGTAATAGTTTTAATACCATGTCTTCTAAATTAAATAATACAATTAAGAATATAGAAAAAAAGATAGCTGAACGCACAACTTCTTTAGAAAAAGTAAATAAATTTATGACTGGTCGTGAACTCAAAATGGTTGAGCTAAAGAAAAAAATAATCGATTTAGAAAATAAAAAATAATTCATTCATAAATTTATGGAAAATTTAATTTCTACTTTAATAAAACAACATCGATCTCTGCAACAAGATGTTACTAATGTTTTAGACTTGTGTAATAGTGCAGATACTACTAATTTTACTAAAATAGATCAAGGCATAAAAAAATTCACTAAAAATTTAGTTGAACATTTAGAACTAGAAAACGATACTTTTTATGTTGGATTATTAGAAAAAATGAAGCAAGCTGGACAGGATACAGCTAAAACAGAACAATTTATTGCTGAAATGAAAGATATTGAAAAAGTCGTTCAGGGATTTTTAGATAAATATAAAGACGCTGATAGCATTAAGAACGGTTTTGTTGATTTTAAAGATGAATTTACAAATATTAAAGAAGTGTTAGTTTTGAGAATAGAATCAGAAGAATCAGGTGTTTATAGTTATTGGGTTTTATTTTAAACAAATATAAATGAAGATTAGAACACAAATTACTTTACCAATTATGCTGACAGCCATTGTAGTATTATCGGCTGCTTCTATTTATTCTTATAATTTTACTAATAATATTCTAGAGACCGAAGCTGTTAAAAAATTAGAAGCAACGGCTCAGCTAACGAAAAGATATATTTCATCTGTCTTGGAGGAACAAAAAGAAAAAGTAGAAATAGCGGCTACGCATGATGAGCTCTCAATAGAAGAATTACAAGAAATACTTGACATTAATCCCGAATTTTATGAGGTATTTGTTGTTGATTCTGAAGGTATGATAATTTCTTCTACTAATCAGTCACATGTTGGTTCAGATAGATCAAAAGATACTTATTTTACTAATGCTCGAAATAAAACATATATCAAGCCTGTTTATTATTCTGAATTTGTCCAAAAAGATGCCATAACAGTTTCTACTCCTCATGCTGATGGAGTATTGGTGGCTAGGATTGAGTTGGAATTTTTTAATAGTATTGTGGCTGACAAAACAGGATTGGGTCAAACAGGAGAGAGTTTATTAGCCTACCAGAATAAAGAAGAAGAATTTGTTTTTTTTACAGAAAAAAGATTTGAAGAAGGACCTCACGGACACGAAGCAACACACGTGGTTTTACCCATAGAAGAAGCTTTGTCAGGCAATGAAGATGTATTTTTCGAGTTTGATTATCGTCACAT